>Ga0222668_1000723_pt1 | contig 18578 bp, 10 predicted proteins | sample AntAcemetagen728_FD_179823 | JGI IMG/M metagenome (GOLD analysis project Ga0222668, IMG submission 179823) | Saline water microbial communities from Ace Lake, Antarctica - #728 | ecosystem: Environmental > Aquatic > Non-marine Saline and Alkaline > Saline | place: Antarctica: Ace Lake... | reverse complement strand
CTTGTTTGCCTCCGTCTCCTTCATCTAAAACGGCGAAGTAGCTTTTTCGTGCGAGCTCGTATATGTGCTTTTTGTCACCCGTAGCGAGCATCCACCTTTCTGGATTGGCTTCATAGAGCTCTCCATATTCGAATAAGGCGGCTACACTGTCAATATCAGGCGTAACCGAGTGCGAGAGGAACATCACTTCTGGTCGGTCGGCAAATTCTTCTTGCAAAACCGCAATGTTTCTGCTCATGATCGGGCAAATGGAAGGGCATGTGGCAAAGAAGAAATCGGCAACGTAGATTTTATTTTCAAAATCCTTCTGAGTAAAGGTTTTTCCAAGTTGATTCACCAATGCGAAATCTGCAACAGTATGATCACTTTCTACATCTTGCTTTGTCTTGTCGACCAGTTTAGGGTTGATATCGGCAGGTTGATAGACCTTTAATTTTTTCTCGTTTTTCAGCAAGGGATAAGCAATAGCCATTCCCCCAGCCAGAATGACAATGAAAATAACCAATGTAAGTACCCAACTTCTAGTTTTCATAGTTTGAATGTTTTCAATCTAAAAACAGCCCGAAGGCTTGTAATGTTGGGCAAAGGTCGTAAAGAATTCTCCTGGAATGGAGGACTGCAAAAAGAAATATGTCGAGCTGCTATCTAGCAGTATATTTCTTCAATTAAGGCCTCATATTTTGCAAGAATCACTTTGCGCTTAAGCTTGAGGGTAGGTGTCACCATATTGTTGCCAACGGTGAATTCCTCTGGTAAGAGTTCGAACTTCTTGATTTGTTCCCACTTGCCAAAAGGTGCATTGTAATGATCCAATTCTTTTTGGAATCGATCCAAGACCTTTTCATTAGAAAGCATTTTTTCTATGGATGAGCAGTCAATTCCCTTCCTTGTGCACCATTCATTTAAAAAGGCGAATGTAGGGACGATGAGTGCGGAGGGGTGTTTTTGGTATTCACCGATAACCATGATTTGCTCGATAAAGCGGCTCTCCTTAAACTTATTCTCCATGAGCTGAGGAGCAATGTATTTCCCACCAGAAGTTTTAAAGATCTCTTTCTTACGGTCGGTGATTTTGAGGTATTCGCCGTTTTCCAATTCTCCTATGTCTCCCGTATGGAACCAGCCGTCTTTAATCACTTCATCCGTTAGGTCTTGTCGTTTGTAATAGCCCATCATAACATTTGGGCCTTTTACTAAAATCTCTCCGTCTTCAGCTATCTTGACGTGCACATCGTCAATCGGGCGACCTGTAGTACCGAACTTCATTCCATTGTTGTCAATTTCATTGACACTGATTACAGGTGAGGTCTCAGTAAGACCATAGCCTTCTAAAACGGGAATATTCGCAGCATTAAAGATCCTTGCCAATCGAGGATTTAGCGCAGCGCTTCCACTTGCTACTGCTCTTACATTTCCACCAAGGGCTTCTTGCCATTTGCTGAAAATGAGCTTTCGGGCTATTTTTAGTTTGATCTCGTAAATCGGCCCATTTGCGCCGTAAGGTTCAAACTTCTCACCGAGTCTCACTGCCCAAAAGAATAAGGCTTTCTTGATGCCAGTTAGCGCAGCACCTTTGTCAATAATCTTATCGTATACTTTTTCTAGAAGTCTTGGAACTGCCGTAAAAACCTGTGGCTTTACGTCGCGAATATCGTCACCTATGGTTTCCATAGATTCAGCAAAATAGAGCGATACACCCGTGTATGTATAGAGGTAAATGATCATCCGCTCATATATATGACAAAGTGGAAGAAAACTGACTCCTTTGGCATTTGTATCTACGGGGAGTCTCTTTTTACTGGCTATTGTGTTACTTGCCACATTTTTATGCGAAAGCATTACGCCTTTGGGAGTGCCTGTAGTTCCCGATGTGTAAATAATCGTAGCGAGGTCCTCGGCTTTCACCTTATCACGTAGCGATTGAATTTTTTCTAAGTCAGCCTTCTCGCTGAGTAACTCTTTCCAGGATTTTGCTCCTTCAATATTCTCAAAAGTGAATATCTCCTCTACCGAAGGCGATTTTTCTTTTGCCAATCTGGCTTTCACCAATAGCTCTTCGTGAGAGACAAAGACAATCTTTACTTCAGAATCGTTAAAAATGAACGCGTAGTCGTCGTCGCTAATTGTTGGATAAACGGGAACATTGATGGCCCCGATTTGCAGTATGGCCAAATCAGTCATCACCCACTCTGAGCGATTATTGGAAATGATGGCGATTTTATCTCCTGGCTTAATGCCCTTTTCCAAAAGGCCTGTGCTCAAAGCGTTGGCTGTGTCGATTACTTCTTGGGTCGAATGTATTTCCCATTTCCCATTTATCTTATCTGCTAAAGCATCTTCTTGAGGGAAGTGTTTTAATTGAAAATCGTAGAAATCAAATAGCCTCGTTTTATCCGCCTTAAGCTCCATATCTGTTAGGTTTTAGGGCTCCAAAATAAGGATTATTTCAAATGGAAGCATAGCAAGTTTCATCTGGCTAATAGGTCAAGCCTAAACCAAACGGGATTCCTTAAATTAATGAACCCTTTTTCCCGCGAGGAAGGTGGCGACTACTCTTGAGTTAAGCACCCGCATTTCTGGTGAATTGATCAGGTCTGTGTCGAGGATGACAAAATCTGCCGTTTTATTTTCTTCGAGACTTCCTTTTTCTTTTTCCTCGAAAGAGGCGAGGGCTGGCCAAAACGTGATTCCTCGAAGGGCATCTTCACGCGAAAGAGCCTCCTCGATTTGGAAAGGGGGCTCGTCAGTACCATTAGGGCTTTTGCGGAAAACCGCCGCATAGAAATTGGAAATCGGTGAAATAGGCTCAACGGGAAAATCGGTGCCGAGTGGAATCCACCCGAGCTGATCCTTTAAAGTTTTGATGGCATAAGCATGTCCAATTCGATCTGGGCCGAGTCTGTCTCCTGCCCAAGCTCTGTCAGATGTAGCGTGGACCGGTTGAACGGAAGCAATGATTCCAAAGTCCCTGTAGAAATGCAAGTCTTCTGGCGACACAACCTGGGCGTGTTCAATTCGCCAGCGCAGATCAGTCAGTCCTTCCAATATATCTGCATAAGCATTCAGGACAAATGCATTCGCAGAGTCGCCGATACAGTGCGTGCATACTTGGAAGCCATTTTCCATCGCTGCTGTTGCGTAAGCCCTAAGTGTAGAATCCGAAATTAGTTGCAAGCCGTAATTGTCGAGATCATCAGAATAGGGCTGTTTTAATAAAGCACCTCTTGATCCTAGAGCGCCATCGGCATACAGTTTCACAGAATTCACATGAAGGTTTTCTGTCTTTAGCGGACCATTGCTCATGAACTCAAACGCCTCCTCATTTTGTCTTAGCATGGCGTAAATACGGATCATGAGATCCCCTGCCTTTTGCAAACTGTCCAATAGTTCGATGTCCTTTACAGATAGCCCCGCGTCAGTTACCGTCGTAAGCCCTGCTGCGAAACACTTTTTTTCAGCTTGCTGGATGAGCTTGGCTTGAAGCTCTATGCTCATTGGTGTAATAAAGTCACTGGCATACTCCTCGGCACGATCGATGAGAACTCCTGTCAATTCTCCATTTTCATCTTTCTCTACGATTCCACCTTCTATTTGAGTAGAGTCATCCATTTGCGCTCGCCGCAGTGCTTCGCCGTTTACCAATGCAGCATGTCCGTCAACCCGTGTCAAGTGAACGGGCCGATCGGGGAAAAGGCTATCCAGTATCGCCCTGTCGGGAAATGTTGCTGTCTCCCAGGTATTGTTGTCCCATCCTCGGCCTACAATCCACTCGCGGTCTGAGCTGGCAACGAATTTTTGAATCCGAAGCACTACTTCGTCAAAAGACTTTGTGCCGAATAAGTTGATTTCACCTTGATTTCTGGCAAATCCAAGGAAGTGGGAATGGGCATCGTAAAAGCCGGGGTAGACAAATCTTTTTTGGGCATCGTAAGTTTCCGTGGCCCGATAGCGGTTCATTATTTCACGTTCGGCGCCCAGATCTATGATCTTGCCATCTTTAATAGCCATGGCCTGGTAGATGGTGAATTGACCATCTACACTATATATGATAGCATTGTGCACCACGAGATCTGCTTTCTCCGATTTATAGCAGGATGAGAGGAGCAGAACAAGAAGACTGAGATTAAAGATTCTTTTCAAGGAGATAAGCATTGGCTTGTGAGGTTGGGGTTATTTCTAAGTCGTTTATGCATACGTGGCGTGGTGACTCTAGAATGAAGAGTGCAGCTCGGGCAATGTCTTCTGCTTGCAAAGCGTCGAATCCTTTATAAACCTGACTGGATTTTTCCTCGTCGCCTTTGTACCGTACTACTGAGAATTCTGTGTCTGCAAGTCCTGGTCTTATTTGACTTACCCTGATTGCGTATGGAAGCAGTTCTATTCGCAGGGCTTTCGACAATGCATTTACCGCGTGTTTCGAAGCGCAGTAGACGTTTCCGCTTGGGTATACCTCCGTTCCTGCGATAGACCCTATGCTGATGATGTGGGCATCTTTCGAATTCTTTAATAATGGAATCGCAGCTTTTGTAACATATAGTAGTCCTTTTACATTGGTGTCCATCATCTGATCCCAGTCTTCTGTGAGGCCACCTTCAATGTTAGACTTGCCCAAAGCCAAACCTGCATTGTTCACCAGAACGTCGATGTTTTTCCAATCATCGGGGAGATCTGCGAAAGCGGTATTCACTTCAGCTTTATTCCTTACATCGAAAGGCATAATATGGACTTCCGTCAAAGAGCGCAATTCTTCACGAAGGCTTTCCAGTCGCTCCACTCTTCGGCCAGTAATGATTAGGCGGTATCTGGCTTTCGCCAATGATTCTGCGATTGCTTTACCAAATCCTGCGGTGGCTCCAGTAATAAGTGCTGTTCTCATAGTTTTTTCAAAATTTTTCTAAGAAATGGAAATCGGCGCTGGAGCATCACGTGGTCTGTCAACCCGAAAATGACCACAAAGAGGAAAATCAGTGTAGGCATCTTGTACCGGACCACTGCTCCTAAAACGGGAACAACTTCGCCGATAAGGACGCCTAAAACCAGTACGGTACTTATTCCGAAAGCAATAATCGGAATGGCCAATCCATATGGTCTGCGAAAATTCCAAAGCATCAGTCCGAGCGCGACGAAAAGGAAAAGATTTTCCAGAGCGGCAGGAATGTATAGGAAGTTTGTCCATTCCCACGGCCACGGCCTGAGGTAGGTTGCGTGCAAGGCATTTGGAGCATTCAGCAATAGATCAGATGACTTTGTTAGGGCGGGTAGTTCCAATAGAGAACCCGAGTCTGATTCGTTGGCAACATTGTAAAATGCGATTTGCTTTAGATTCATTCGCTGGGCAAAATCAAAGGAAGGACTAATGAGTGGCCCCAAGAAAATAAGGAAGATCAATGCCAAATGGGGAATTCCAAACATGAGCCAAAAGTTGCGGTTGGGGAATGCGCGAGCCAGGAGCAACCCAGCTGAAGCAGGAAGTAAAGCAAACAGCACATAGCCCTTCGTTAGAATAAGCAAGGTGACACCCAAGAGAAATCCCAGTGCATTGCGGGGTTTAAATTCGCCGTAGGCAAAACGCATGATCCCTCGAAAGAACAGCCCTACGCCCAGAAGTAGAATGGGTTCTTTCAAAACTCCCGATCCCCAAAATAGAACCGTTGGAAGTAAGAATACTGCAACAAACATGGCAATTCGTTTTCGTGGAAAATAGCGCGTCAAAACCTTCAGTATTGCCGTAAGGCCAATCAAAGATGCAAAGCACCAAAAGGCAATGTGGACGAAATAGTTGCCACGCGAGAAGGGCATAATCAAAGCATTGGCTCTAATAATTGTTTGATTATCGTTGTAGAAAGCCTCCGAATAAGACCGTTCCATATGGGTCATTTGCATGTAATACTTCATCGCCAGCTCGTCCTCTTCCATGCCTATCCCTGTGAGGAGCTTCAGGTAAACACCGAATCCCTCATCGGCCGAGTCATGTATGATTCTGGCATCGTCGAAAAATCGGTAGGTGTCTCCTGTTTTTCGGTCGGTATAGTGGTCTGTGTAGATCCAGCCGAGTAGAAAACCAAAACAGAGTTTTAAGGCGAAAGCTAGAAGGAGGTATCTTCTCGAGATTCCTTTTACTTCAAAGTATTTCCATTTCAGTATGAGAATGGAAAAAATAGCAGCATAGATTATTAAAAGTAGAATGGCCAAGTTCTTTTTCTTCCAAAAATAATGGGTTTAATTGAAGTGGGCGCACTTTGTGGAATTGAGCGAGATCAAAGTACAATCATGAGGATAAAAAATTATCAAAACCCTCGTTTCGCGTCGGTTTCTTTCCTTTCAAATTCATTACTTTTGGGCTTTCATTTTCACTGAAATTACACCTATGGAAACCGCCATACAGAACGAAGTAACCTTGGAGCAAGCCACGAATTTGGGATTGCTTGAGTCAGAGTTTGAGAAGATTAAAGAAGTTTTGGGCCGCACGCCCAATTTCACGGAGCTCAGCATCTTCGGCATTATGTGGTCGGAGCACTGTTCTTATAAGAATAGCATCAAATGGCTCAAGACACTTCCGAAGAAAGGAGATCACCTGCTCGTTGAAGCAGGTGAGGAGAACGCTGGTTTGGTAGACATCGGTGGAGGATTGGCTTGTGCTTTCAAGATAGAATCTCACAATCATCCTTCTGCTATCGAGCCTTACCAAGGAGCGGCAACAGGAGTGGGAGGGATCAACCGCGATATCTTCACCATGGGTGCTCGTCCGATTGCCCAGTTGAATAGCCTTCGTTTTGGCCCAATCGAAAATGAGCACACCAAATGGTTGCTTAGAGGAGTCGTAAAGGGAATTGGTGACTACGGAAACGCATTTGGAATTCCAGTCCTTGGCGGTGAGGTGTTCTTTGACGAGAGTTACAGCACAAATCCTTTGGTGAACGCAATGAGTGTAGGAATCGTTGAAATCGATAAAACGATCAGCGCTACTTCTTCGGGAGTTGGAAATCCAGTATACATCGTTGGTTCGGCCACGGGAAAAGATGGAATTAACGGAGCTTCATTTGCTTCAAAAGATATAACCGACGATTCAGCTGACGATCTGCCATCAGTTCAGGTGGGTGATCCTTTTCAGGAAAAATTGCTTCTCGAAGCCACCCTCGAATTGGCTGAAACAGATGCCATTGTTGGGATGCAAGATATGGGTGCAGCGGGAATCACCTGTTCCACCAGCGAGATGAGTGCCGATGGCGGTTTTGGAATGAAAATCGATTTGGACAAAGTTCCTATTCGACAAGAGGGAATGCTTCCATTCGAAATATTGCTTTCAGAATCGCAAGAGAGAATGCTTGTGGTCGTTCACAAAGGCAAAGAGAAAATCGTTGAAGATATTTTCGAGAAGTGGGATTTGAATGCTGTACAGATCGGTGAAGTCACAGAAGGTGGCCAGCTCGAATACTACATGCATGGAGAAATGGTTGCGACTGTTCCTGCCTATGACTTGGTCCTTGGCGGTGGCGCTCCTGTTTACGATCGAGAGTACAAAGAGCCTGCATACTTCGCCGAAAACAAAAAGTTTGATATCGACAGCATAGCCGAACCCGAGAATTATCCTGAAGTAGCGATGGAGCTGATTTCATTGCCAAATATCGCTTCTAAGCGTTGGGTGTATGAGCAATATGATACCATGGTGGGAACAGGGAACATGACTACCAATGGGCCGTCCGATGCCGGTGTTGCCCATATTAAAGGAACGGGTAAAGGAATTGCGATGACGGTAGATTGCAATGCTCGATATGTGCACAATGATCCCAAAATAGGAACTTCAATTGCGGTGGCTGAGGCTGCTCGAAATATAGTTTGCGCAGGCGGAAAGCCTTCTGCCATTACCAATTGCCTCAACTTTGGCAATCCATACAATCCCGAAGCCTACTGGCAGTTTGTGATGGCCATCAAAGGAATGAGTGAGGCGTGTATAAGATTTAAGACCCCCGTGACTGGAGGAAACGTGAGTTTCTACAACCAGACCGTGCGTGAAGGTGCTGAAGCGGTTCCTGTTTTCCCAACGCCTACCATTGGGATGATAGGAATGGTAGATGATTTGAAGCGTGTCATGACTCTTGACTTTAAAGCGAAGGGAGACTTGATATTCTTAATTGGCGAAAGCCAAAATGATCTTGCGGGTAGCGAATACTTGTACACCTTAAAAGGAGTGAAACGGTCGCCTGCTCCATACTTTGATATGGATAGAGAGCTAGATGTTCAAGCGGCCACACTTGGTTTGATCCAAAATGGCTTGATCAACGCAGCACATGATATTTCTGATGGTGGTTTGTTTACCACCTTAGTGGAAATGGGAATTCACCGAGGTTTTGGTTTTGACGTGACGGCTGATGCCGATATGCGTTTGGACGCCTTCCTTTTTGGTGAAGCTCAAGGTAGAATTATCGTAACCCTCGACCCTGAGTTTGAAGATGAATTCATCGAAGCGATGAGGAAGACGGTGGTTCCATTTACTTTAATGGGACATGTAACCAGAGGTAAAATGGTGATAGACGACTCTCACTTTGGATTTATCGATGATGCCAGCGATGTCTACTTAAATAGTCTTGAACGAAAGTTAGATTCAAGCGTTACTTCATAAACAAGAAATAAAAGAACCTATGAACCAGACAAAATTTAAAGGAAATCCTGTGCACCTGCTTGGAGATATTCCAGAAGCAGGACAGACAGCTCCAAACTTCACTTACGTTAAAGAAGACCTCTCTGAAGAATCTCTTTACGATCACACAGGAAAGATCAAAGTAATCGTTGCCGTGCCAAGCCTTGACACAGGTATTTGTCAGCTTGAAGCGATACGTTTCAATAAGGAATTAGGCGGGCATGCTGATGTAGCTGGCTTGATCGTGTCTAAGGATCTGCCGTTTGCCATGAAGAGATTCTGCGCTTCAGAGGGAATTGAGAATGTGAAAATTGCCTCAGACTTTAGAGGAAACTTCTCCGAGGGGTACAAAACTTTAATGACTGATGGGCCGCTAAAAGGTTTGAGCTCAAGAGTAGTGTTCGTTGTGGACAAGGACAACAAAATCACCTATACCCAGATTACCGATGATATCACGGTTGAGCCCAATTATGAGGAGGCTCTTAAGGCTGTTGAGAAATTGAAGGGTTGAGCAATAGCTTATAAATGAAAAAGAGGCGTATCCATTGGATGCGCCTCTTTTTTTATGCCGTTTTGTTTCTTATCGAACAATGAACTTCTCCGCTCTCGTATATGAAGTTCCAATTTCTAAATAGATGTGGTACATGCCTGAAGCGAAATCGCTGCTGTTAATTCGGTTTCCGTTCCTTAGGCTACCAGATTTGATCATTCTACCCGTGATGTCGACAATGTGATAATTCCAGTTCTCATCCGAAGAAGGGGAGCTGATGATCAAGTCATCGCCCCTATAAATAGGGTTAGGGTAGAGACTAAAGTTGAGCGCCCTGTCTTCAGTCGTTCCAAGGAAGTCGCAATCAGCAGAACATTCCTCCCAGCAGAATTCTATTATTTGACTTTCAATACCTACACTTAGTTCCCTTTTTCCGTTGTTGGCGCAATCTCCTACTACGTACTCACCGTCAAAAAGACTTGATCCATTGAAGAAGTTGAATTCGTATCCTCCTGATCCAATTTCAATAGTGATTTCCCAGGTGTCGGTTTCTACTTCAGTCATAAGATTCTCGGATGGACTCCAGCCTTGAAAGTTCCCGCCAACATGAATTCCTTCAAAAACAACTTCTATGTTGCTCACATCCACTCTGAAGGTTGTTTCAATAGGTGGACAAGGAATTGGCGCTGTGCCTAGATTCCCTGTTTGTCCAGCGCAGCCTGTTGCTTCAAATTCGTAACTCAAATCAATCGCGTTTGCGTCAGCAGGAAGTCCGATTACTTCAAAAACATAAGAGTTTACTCCTTCTTCTAAATCGAATTGGTTTCCTCCTAAATTGAGAATCCCTCCAGGACTGATATCCAAATTAAGCGCTATAGTCAGATCGAATAAATCAAGCCCCGTTTCGCATAGACCAATTTGTATGGTACTGAATACAGGATTCATCTCCACATCTTCGCAAATCCCGAAGTTGCAGATTCCGACAGAGCATGGTTCGGTGGCAATACAAGCAGAATTATCTTGGCATTCAGGATAGAATAAGGCAGGTGTTCCTATAGGTCTCCTGCTATCTCCTGCTGAAAAATCATAAATCTTTTGGAATCCATTGCCATCTGAGTATGTAAAGGCAGTCCCACCATTGAGCCCTCCACCTTGCGAGCAAAATCCGTAAACGGTGCCTACTTCATCTTCGGCTAGAGACCCTGCGGGCAAGAAGCCATCGGCCAATGGGTCGAATGAATGAAGCACTTCAAATCCTGTGCTTAGATTATAACGAAAGAGCGTTCCTTCACCTGAACCATTTTCAGTGGTCGTTCCATAGAAGCTGCCATCCGAGTGCAGGAGTAAGGTGCCTATGGGAGATGATCCGTCCGTAGACGTTTCAAACTGGTGAATGACAATATAAGAAGAGGCCTCGGGATTGTACTGAAAGAGAGTGCCACCATTGAAGTTTCCACCTTCTGTAGTTAAGCCATAGAGAAGTCCATCAGTCCCTTCAATTAATCCTGCCTCTGGGCTCTCGCCATCGAAAAATCCAAAGAGGTCATGAAGCTTATCAAATGATCCCTCTTGGGTAATGCGGTAAATGATTCCGTCACCGTTATTACCCCCGTTTATTGTGGTTCCATATAAATTCCCGTCAGAGTGAGCCAAAACGCTAGAGTATGGAAATTGACCGTTCGTACTTCCGTCAAATGCGTGAAGAAGTTCAAATTCACCATTCTCAGTCAGGCTATAAACGGTGCCAGCTGAGTTGGGGCCTCCAAATCTCAAGGTGCCATAGAAAATACCGTCCTCAACTTCAATGATTTCACCGTTCGGGTTTTGTCCGTCTGCAGTTCCATTAAAATCATAAATTTTGGTTCGTACCCCGTTGAGTCCGTTAGTGTAGAATACTCCTGTATTAAAAAGACCTCCTGAAGCAGTAACTCCAAAAAAGTCGCTACCAGAAATAATAGACCCATTCGGTCCAGAACCCTTAAGAGGCAAGCTGAAATCATGAATTTTAATTAGTCCCGAATCACCATTGTAAGTGAATACAGTACCAAAGTTGTTGGCTCCGCCTGAGCTAGTCGAGCCTGTAAGGTCGCCATCTTCCATTAGGAGTAAGCCACCCAGAGGATTACTGCCGTCCGTGGTGTATTCCATATCCCTGAGCTTAACGAATCCACCAGTTTCTCCAATCCGATATAATGAGCCAAACCCGTTGGCCGCTCCAAACTCTGTAACGCCGTAATAAAATCCATCATCGCCATCGGTTAGGCCGCTTTTTGGGAATCCCCCATTTGCAGAAGCAGAAAGACTATGAAGCCTTGTGTATACTCCTGAGGTGGAGCATGAGAAAATGGTTCCTGTACCAGAAGCTCCACCTTCCGAACAAGTTCCTAAAAGCAAGCCAGACTCGGCTTGGATCAGACGCCCCATCGGATAGCGTCCGTCTGACGAAGAATTGTTCAATTCATAAATAACCTGAAAATTATTTCCAATTGGATTGATACTGAAGATGGTTCCTTGATTTAAGCTTCCGCCAAACTGAGCGGTTCCATATAATACTCCATTGTCACCTAGTGCCAAACCTCCTTTCGGAAAGGATCCATCCTCTGCACCAGCAAATTCATGAATTACTGAGAAGATTCCCGAATTAATCACGTACCTGAATGCGGTACCTAGGCCATTTTGTCCGCCATTTGAACAAAGACCATAAATAATGTTTGCGCCAGAGTCATAAGCTAGACTGCCCGAAATGTTACTTCCCGTAGTGGCACCGTTGAATGCAAAAAGAACTTCGACATTTCCGTTCTCTTCGAAACTCAAGATCGCTCCTGAGCCGTTTGCGGCTCCTGATGAGGTAGCTGTGATAAAAGTACCGTCGGTCAGAGTGAGAAGATCAGTTTGGATATTCGATCCGTGAATCGAAGGGTCTAAATCCTCAATTTTATTGAAGTTTCCGTCCTCGATCTTGAAAAGAGTGCCAGCACTAAATAGCCCACCTGTGCTCGTAGCTCCTATTAGAGTTCCTTGCTCTGTTTGATCTAGAGCCGCCCTTGGAGCCGCTCCTTCTGGATTGTTGACAAAAGTAGATGCTTGTTCGTATCCTGAGCCGTCATCAATTAGACTGAATATGGTTCCTATTTGATCGGAGCCACCAGCTTTTGAACTACCCCAGATTTGAACTTGAGCATGAATTGAAATGGAAGAGAGGAAATAAAAGCTAAACCCAATTAGATAGGGAATGACCGAATAATGCAGAGGGAACTTCATCTTTTTTTAATGAGAATTTGCCTTTAATACTTGAGAAGACTTAGAGGGTTGCACTACTAAAGGCCAATGAAGCCTCCGACTCGGAATACTAAATCATTTGGGTAAGGTGAATTTAAGTCTCCAATTAGGTCATACATAATCGAAACAAAAAAGCCCGAGCCTCCAGCGCTTCGTTGGCTATAGCCTCCTCCCACAAAAAAGACGGGGATAGTCACTCTACCTCTATTAGAGAAGTCGCTTCCAAGTGCGAAGTTAATTTCATCGAGATTTAGAACTTCAAGTTCTGCTTGTAAAAAGAGCTGTTCTATCACAAAATATCTACCGAAGGTAGAGGCTCCATATATGGTGGTTTCTAAAGATGGCGCATACCTTCGATCTTCCCAATACTGAAAAGAAGGTCCCGCACCTACCGTGAATTTTGGACTGACAATATATCCTAGTACTGGTGCAATTCTAATATATGTTAGTTGACTGCCAAAAGAGAGTCCTAAATCTCCACCTATTGTAATTCGTTCTTTAAATGGTAGACCCTTATATGGGTTGTCACTGTTTTGACTTTTTAATGTAGCGCTAACAAGCAACACGCCTGCCGCCAACAGCATAAATCTGGTTATTTTCATCTAGATACCTTTATCATTGTATTCAAACAAAAGTAAAGATTATCATGAAGCGAAAAATTGCCTGCATAACTGGAGCCAGTAGAGGAATAGGGTTGGCTCTTGTAAAAAAATACCTGGAACAGGGTCATCATGTTGTTGCTGTGAGCAGAAATGCTGATAAAATCGAGGTGTATCCAGAGTATGAAAAGAGCATACTTAGAGTGTCTGCAGATATTACCTCTGAAGTAGGGGTTAATACCGTTAAGGATGGAATTGCTGAAAAGGGTGAAGTGAATTTGATAATTCATAACGCAGGTCAATTGGTCTACAAGCCATTTTCAGATATTACTAGGGTAGATCTGAAAGAAGTGTATGACATAAATCTCTTTGCACCGTTTATGCTCACTCAAGCTTTGATGGGGCTAATGGTGAAATGCCACACTATATGCATAAGTAGCATTGGTGGAGTTGAAGATAGTTTGAAGTTTCCTGGGCTTTCGGCCTACTCTTCGAGTAAGGCAGCTTTAAATTGCTTGACTCAAATGTGGGCTGAAGAGTATAAGGACAGCGACCATTCCTTTAATTGTTTGGCATTGGGTAGTGTGGAGACAGAAATGTTCAATGAGGCCTTTCCAGGTGTCACGGCGGCCAGTAGCCCCGAAGAAATGGCTTCTTACATATTCAATTTTGATAAAAGTGCTCCCTCTGTACAGAATGGAAAAATAATTTCGGTTAGTAGAAGCAATCCATAGATCAGTAAATCAGATACTTGAGGATAAGACGAAAAATAAAATGAAAAAAGTTTCAGAAAATGATTGCGGAACTGGAAAAGGACTGTACATTTGCAGCCGCTTTGAACGCAAGGCACGAATCAAAAAGAGGTAACAATACCAAAAGAGAAGGTTTAAAAATCTTTTAAACATTATCTTTGGGGAATCAAAAAAGGTTCTAATTTTGCCTCTCGTTTCACTCAAAACATTTTTCGAAAATAATTTCAAAAAAGAGTTGGAGAAACAAAAACTTGATTACCTTTGCCCTCCCGTATCGCAATGGCGAAACAGGAAAAAGCGAAAAGTTCTTTGATAAGATAGCAATAGCAGCAAGAAAAAGATTCTGGATAATTCTAGGAACAAACTCACTAAACTTGTTCGAAAGAACATAATAATCATTACAACGGAGAGTTTGATCCTGGCTCAGGATGAACGCTAGCGGCAGGCCTAACACATGCAAGTCGAGGGGTAACAGGGAAGCTTGCTTCCGCTGACGACCGGCGCACGGGTGCGTAACGCGTATACAATCTACCTCTAACTGGGGGATAGCCCGAAGAAATTCGGATTAATACCCCATAGTATAAAGAATTCGCATGTTTTCTTTATTAAAACTTCGGTGGTTAGAGATGAGTATGCGTCCTATTAGTTAGTTGGTGAGGTAACGGCTCACCAAGACTTCGATAGGTAGGGGGTCTGAGAGGATGATCCCCCACACTGGTACTGAGACACGGACCAGACTCCTACGGGAGGCAGCAGTGAGGAATATTGGACAATGGACGAAAGTCTGATCCAGCCATGCCGCGTGTAGGAAGAATGCCCTCTGGGTTGTAAACTACTTTTATATGGGAATAAACCCTCGGACGTGTCCGAGGCTGAATGTACCATACGAATAAGCACCGGCTAACTCCGTGCCAGCAGCCGCGGTAATACGGAGGGTGCAAGCGTTATCCGGATTTATTGGGTTTAAAGGGTCCGTAGGCGGGATTATAAGTCAGTGGTGAAATCTTTCGGCTCAACCGGAAAATTGCCATTGATACTGTAGTTCTTGAGTATGCTCGATGTAGGCGGAATATGTCATGTAGCGGTGAAATGCATAGATATGACATAGAACACCGATAGCGAAGGCAGCTTACAAGCGCATTACTGACGCTGATGGACGAAAGCGTGGGGAGCGAACAGGATTAGATACCCTGGTAGTCCACGCCGTAAACGATGATCACTAGACATTGGCGATATACTGTTCGGTGTCAAAGCGAAAGCATTAAGTGATCCACCTGGGGAGTACGGTCGCAAGACTGAAACTCAAAGGAATTGACGGGGGCCCGCACAAGCGGTGGAGCATGTGGTTTAATTCGATGATACGCGAGGAACCTTACCTGGGCTTAAATGCAGAACGACAGGCTGGGAAACCAGTCCTTCTTCGGACGGTCTGCAAGGTGCTGCATGGTTGTCGTCAGCTCGTGCCGTGAGGTGTCGGGTTAAGTCCCATAACGAGCGCAACCCCTATCACTAGTTGCCAGCGAGTAATGTCGGGGACTCTAGTGAAACTGCCCGTGCAAGCGGTGAGGAAGGTGGGGATGACGTCAAATCATCACGGCCCTTACGTCCAGGGCTACACACGTGCTACAATGGCGCATACAAAGGGCAGCTACCTGGTGACAGGATGCTAATCTCTAAAGTGCGTCTCAGTTCGGATTGAAGTCTGCAACTCGACTTCATGAAGCTGGAATCGCTAGTAATCGCGCATCAGCCATGGCGCGGTGAATACGTTCCCGGGCCTTGTACACACCGCCCGTCAAGCCATGGAAGCTGGGGGTGCCTGAAGTCGGTGACCGCAAGGAGCCGCCTAGGGCAAAACTAGTAACTGGGGCTAAGTCGTAACAAGGTAGCCGTACCGGAAGGTGCGGCTGGAACACCTCCTTTTTAGAGAAAGTTCTCTAGTCTTATCTAATCTTAGCGCTGCTATTGCTTCTTTATAATATTAAACTTCATTTTACTTAGTCCTGTAGCTCAGTTGGTTAGAGCGCTACACTGATAATGTAGAGGTCCGCAGTTCAAATCTGCGCAGGACTACGGATAGAATGGGGGATTAGCTCAGCTGGCTAGAGCGCCTGCCTTGCACGCAGGAGGTCATCGGTTCGACTCCGATATTCTCCACTGTTGGGGGGTGTCGTTGCCGCAACAGCTGTGGCAACGCGCTCACCCTAATTACAAATGTGTAATGAAGGTTATTCTATCGTGAGGTAGGCTATTGCTAAAGTTGAGTATTAAATTATAGGAATTATTGGTTTTCCCACTTGTGGGATACGGTTCGAATCCGTGTTTTCCGCTTTCTCGAAAGAGAGAAAGTTCTTTGACGTATTGGTTAAGTAAAGAATTTAAAAGTCGTTAAGGGCAATCGGTGGATGCCTTGGCTCTCAGAGGCGATGAAGGACGTGATAAGCTGCGATAAGCTACGGGTAGGTGCACATGACCTCTAATCCGTAGATTTCCGAATGGGGAAACCCACCATGTTGAAGACATGGTACCGTAAGGAGCAAACCCGGAGAACTGAAACATCTAAGTACCCGGAGGAAAAGAAAACAATAGTGACTTCCCTAGTAGCGGCGAGCGAACGGGAACCAGCCCAAACCTATAATGTTTCGGCATAATAGGGGTTGTAGGACTACAATGTGGACTTCAAATTTTTAACAGAATGTTTTGGAAAGAACAGCCATAGAAGGTGATAGCCCTGTAAGTGAAAAAGATTTGATACCTAGTAGGATCCTGAGTAGCACGGAACATGTGAAATTTTGTGTGAACCAGCCGGAACCATCCGGTAAGGCTAAGTACTCCTGAGAGACCGATAGTGAACTAGTACCGTGAGGGAAAGGTGAAAAGCACCTCGAATAGAGGAGTGAAATAGATCCTGAAACCGATTGCTTACAAGCTGTAGGAGCCGCGCTTGCGCGGTGACTGCGTGCCTTTTGCATAATGAGCCTACGAGTTACTCCTCATTAGCAAGGTTAATCCGTTCAGCGGAGAAGCCGAAGCGAAAGCAAGTCTGAATAGGGCGTATAGTTAATGGGGGTAGACGCGAACCTTGGTGATCTACCCATGGGCAGGTTGAAGCTCCGATAACACGGAGTGGAGGACCGAACGGATATACGTTGAAAAGTGTTCCGATGACCTGTGGGTAGGGGTGAAAGGCCAATCAAACCGAGAAATAGCTCGTACTCCCCGAAATGCATTTAGGTGCAGCGTTGAGTTAGTTTTATAGAGGTAGAGCTACTGATAGGGCTAGGGGGCTTCACCGCCTACCAAACCCTGACAAACTCCGAATGCTATAAAATGTTGCTCAGCAGTGAGGGCATGGGTGCTAAGGTCCATGTCCGAAAGGGAAACAACCCAGACCATCAGCTAAGGTCCCCAAATATATACTAAGTTGTTTAAACGAGGTTAGATTGCATTGACAGCTAGGATGTTGGCTTGGAAGCAGCCATTCATTTAAAGAGTGCGTAACAGCTCACTAGTCGAGCGATCTGGCATGGATAATAACCGGGCATAAGTATATTACCGAAGCTATGGACTCGAAAGAGTGGTAGGGGAGCATTCCGACGCCGCTGAAGCTGAACTGTAAGGTTTGGTGGAGGTTTCGGAAAAGAAAATGTAGGCATAAGTAACGATAAGGCGGGCGAGAAACCCGCCCACCGAAAGACTAAGGTTTCCTGATCAACGCTAATCGGATCAGGGTTAGTCGGGGCCTAAGGCGAACCCGAAAGGGGTAGTCGATGGACAACAGGTTAATATTCCTGTACTTGCACTCATTAAAAGTGACGCATCATCCAGATGTCTACGTGGCGACGGAAGTCCACGTTGAGCATAGCCTTCGGGCGAAGCGAAGACAAGTAAGTGGTGCCTAGAAAAGCGAGAGATGCAACCCGTACCGCAAACCGACACAGGTAGTCGAGGAGAGAATCCTAAGGTGCTCGAGTGATCCGTGGTTAAGGAACTAGGCAAATTAGCCCCGTAACTTCGGGAGAAGGGGCGCCCTGTAGCAATACAGGGCCGCAGTGAATAGGTCCAGGCGACTGTTTATCAAAAACACATGGCTCTGCAAAATCGAAAGATGAAGTATAGGGCCTGACACCTGCCCGGTGCCGGAAGGTTAAGAGGAGGAGTTATCTTCGGAGAAGCTCTGAATTGAAGCCCCGGTAAACGGCGGCCGTAACTATAACGGTCCTAAGGTAGCGAAATTCCTTGTCGGGTAAGTTCCGACCTGCACGAATGGTGTAACGATCTGGACACTGTCTCAACCACGAGCTCGGTGAAATTGTAATCCCGGTGAAGATGCCGGGTACCCGCTACGGGACGAAAAGACCCCGTGAACCTTTACTATAGCTTAACATTGATATTGGATAACTCATGTGTAGGATAGGTGGGAGACTTTGAAGCTGCGTCGCTAGGCGTGGTGGAGTCACCGTTGAAATACCACCCTTGATTTGTTTGATGTCTAACCCCGCTCTGCGGGGGACCATGTTTGGTGGGTAGTTTGACTGGGGTGGTCGCCTCCAAAAGAGTAACGGAGGCTTCTAAAGGTTCCCTCAGCACGCTTGGTAACCGTGCGAAGAGTATAATGGCATAAGGGAGCTTGACTGTGAGACCTACAAGTCGATCAGGTACGAAAGTAGAGCATAGTGATCCGGTGGTTCCGCATGGAAGGGCCATCGCTCAAAGGATAAAAGGTACTCCGGGGATAACAGGCTGATCACTCCCAAGAGCTCACATCGACGGAGTGGTTTGGCACCTCGATGTCGGCTCGTCACATCCTGGGGCTGGAG
>Ga0222668_1000718_pt1 | contig 18655 bp, 17 predicted proteins | sample AntAcemetagen728_FD_179823 | JGI IMG/M metagenome (GOLD analysis project Ga0222668, IMG submission 179823) | Saline water microbial communities from Ace Lake, Antarctica - #728 | ecosystem: Environmental > Aquatic > Non-marine Saline and Alkaline > Saline | place: Antarctica: Ace Lake... | reverse complement strand
TTCGCATTCAAAGTCGCATCGGGGGAGATCCCATAAGAGTGTTCGCTTCGTCCTTGGAAATTCCCAGGTGTATTTGAGCCAGGCTCGACTCAAGCGGGGAAATTTCCCGGTGGGGACTGTATTTATTAAAGACGGCCCAAGTCATCAGCAGCAGACAGGATGCTCCCGATCCAAAAATGATCAGATATTTTTTTAGTGAGGAATTCATCTGTCAGACCTGCGTTCAATCCTGCTTTTACTGGTTCGCGAATCACGAGAAGTGGCCGGAGAATATTTCATCCTTGATCTATGATGCGCTCCTGAAATAGAATTGTCTAGTGGAATGTACACAAGATCAATTGTTTCATAAATCCCAAAATAGAAAACGAGCACTACAATGACGAAAATTCCCATTGTCAAATTTGTTTTACGAATTCTCGTTTTATACACAGTGGTAGCGCTATCCCACAATCTGAGGGCGGCCGATGAAAAGCCACAGCCCGACGCACGGCTGCAACAATTATTGAAACGCTTTCCCGCCGCCGACAAAAACAAGGATGGTGTGTTGACCCGCGCGGAAGCGCAGGAATACCGCGAGAAGCGCAGAGGCACCGGGGAAACTGCGATCAAGCCGACCTATGCCGATGTGAAATACGGCGATCACAGTCGGAACGTGCTCGACTTCTATCAGGCCAAGTCGGATCAGCCGACTCCGTTGGTAATCTTTATTCATGGCGGCGGCTTTGTGGCGGGCAGTAAGCGAGTCAGCCCGGGGCTTGTAAACCTCTTTCATCATGCCGGCATGAGCGTCGCTGCGATTCACTACCGTTTTATCGATGGTAAAAATGTCCTGCTGCCTGAGCCGCAACGCGACGGCGCGCGGGCCGTGCAGTTTCTGCGGAGTAAAGCGAAGGCATGGAACATCGACCCCAAACGAATCGCCTGTTTTGGCGGTTCCGCCGGTGCCGGGATTTCAATGTGGATCGGCTTTCACGTTGACCTGGCTGAGCCCGACAGTGATGATCCGATCAAACGACAGTCCACACGCATCCAGGCAATCGGCACTATCGGCGGCCAAAGCACCTACGATCCGATCCAAATCAAAGCGCTGGTCGGCGGTCGCGCCTGGGAGCATCCCTCCATCTTCAAGGCCTACGGCGTCGAGACCGCAGAAGAAGCTTTAAACCCCACGCCGGAACGCCAGAAACGGTACGATGAGGCGTCGGTAATCACACATCTAACCAAAGACGATCCGCCATTGTACATGATCTACAGCGAAGCCGACGGCCCTCTGCCCGAGAACGCCCGCCCCGGCCAAGGCATTCATCACCCCAACTTCGGCCGCGATCTGGTCAAAAAAATGAACGAACTCGAAATCGAAAACGTCTTCATCTACACCCCCGAAGCCAAAGGCCGCAACCCCCAACGCGAAATGCTGGAATTCTTCCAGAAACAGTTCGCGGGGGTGAAAGATTAAAAAAGGTGTCTATGAACGAGTATCAGTATTGTGACGGCCTCTCCCCGCGCTGGTTTACTGGGGACGGTCATTATGAATTTATCTGACTCCTGATACCTTCTCCGTATTTTGGACATTTGGTGTACTTGGATGAGCATTATGTGAGGGAATAAACGGATCGATGCTTACTTCACTGAAGTCCGTGAGGTACGGGAACAAAACCGGGTGAACTATTTTTATGGACATATTGACGGCGCACGACCGTAGCAGGTGCTGGAAGGAATCGAATGATATTTTCAAAAGAGTGGCAGATAAATGCTGACTCGATACTGGTCAAAACAATTGACGATGTATCCGTTTTAGTTCCGGTTGATCAGATTATAATTATTGCTGAATACACAAATGAAAATGGGCCGTTCTGTGAAGATCATTTCATTGTATTGATTACCGAGAATGGTAGTGTTTATGAAATGCCAGCTTGCCAATTATCAATTGATGATCAAGCAAAGCTGATAACATTTCTTTGTAGTCCAATGGTCTTTAATGAACTAATAGGGTCAACTACTTTTACAAGTCGCTGCATCTGGCCAAAAGATGTGGAAGGGCGAGAATTTTTGGATTTCAAGTGCGTGTCCTTATTTACTGTAAGATTAGATATCATCAATGATGTTCTCGCCGAAGCAAAATCAAGAGTATAAATGGATGACAATTCTCTGGTCACTAACAGAGATTTAAATAGGCGACAGGTTAAGTCGCAATGACCTCAGTTAAATTACTTTGACCATACATTTCCATCTTGATCAGCAAGGTATGTATTTTTCATACTCAGAATACGGTGCTTAAACTTAGGGTCATCAATGTTTGTTTGGTGTTTTATCCAGTTTTCTACAATACGAGGCGCCTCTACAACAAAAAGAGATTCTTCAGCAAGCTCTTTCTCATCCAGGTCCTGGTAAGCTTTGTAAATATATTCCATATGAGGATAGAAATTCTTGTAAGCCTCTATTAACTCTTTCTTTGAAAGTCGAATTAAAAAGATCGATGTCATACCAGACGCATAGTCGACCTCTTCAGTGAGCTTTCCCTCGGGGGAAATATAGACACTTGGCGTATATCTCATCCAACCTTCAATACTGTTTCCTTCTTTTGATTGATGATCAGATATTATTTTCTGATAAAGGATGTGCTCACCAAGAAAAGGAAGTAATCGTACTCTCCAGTTCAGTGTCTCATGATTTGTATTAGGGGCTGGATACGTCAAATCAGAGGGGTATGTATCGTTATAGTATTTGACTGCAAGTGCGATATTCTTAATGTTTTGTTTGGTGTTTATTTTTGCTATATGTTTTATCAAAGCCGTACTCCTCTGGGCATCCTGATAACTTATAAACAGGATGATAGAAGAGACGATGACAATTATGGAGATTAAGAAATAAAAATACGATTTCATGGAAACGTTTCAAGTGTTTCGTTGGATTGAAATTGAAGATATGTAAGCCCTGAAGATGTCTCACTGTTGGCATCTATTAAGCAATGTACTTATCATAATGCTCCAGTGAAATCAGTCAACTTCAAGATGCGGGCATCAGTTGGTTTCTGTTGACTAGGGCATGTTCATCTGCGTGGGGCTGGTCACTATCTGGTAGGATTTGTTTGCCGTTGGTTTGAAACGGCGGCTAGCGCCGGGGCGCTTAGTTTTTGGTGAATTACGCTTTCTGCCTGGTGCTGGATTGGTACGCTAGTTCTGCGGTCAGACACATGGATCTGCCCCTACCTTGGGTGAATTATTTCAGGGGAATAGATTTGCTTTGTATTGGTGATTTTGATTCTCTCTGGGGGCGTGGGTGAGGCAATAGGAAATGGACTTTTTTGATTGGCGAAGGAGTGTTGATATGTTTCGAAGTTGTGATGATGAGAGTCGAGGTGGGGGCGATGTGCTGCGAAGTGAATCGATAACTGAGGTGCAGGTGCGCAGCCTTTTGGAAAATCTTGCTGAAACGAGCGGGTTTTATAGTGCTGGTTTTTGTAGTGGTTCGTCATCTTCAACTGAACCAGTAGTGCGCTCGCGCGCGACCCATCAGAGAGCCGATCATGGCGAGAGGCGTGTGGGCGTCAAGTCGAATATTTTCAGCAGCCCGTGATCAGTGTGCTCTATGTTGTGGATAACCCGATTTTCGTTTTCCCGCTCGTTCTTCGTTCGCAAGTTTCACCGGCAGGAGTTGCAGGCCATCGACGACGACGTAACCGTCGGCCCCCGCATTGGAAACGGTGACGGACGCTGGTTTGCCTGCTTCAAAGTGAAACACGCCCAGCGAGACGGGGATCTGTTTGATCAATGCAGGCTGTCGCTGATTGACGGTGATTGTTTTTTTGCCAGCAGCGCTTTGAATGGTGACGGGGACTTTGCTGGAACGGTTTGGATGCCAGGTATAGAGCAGGCGGACTTCGTAGTCGCCGGACTGTTTAATGGTGGGCGTGAACCGCGCGGTCTTCTTGCCGCTGTCTTTGTTTTTGTCGTGCGAATAGCTCTTGCCGATGGGCGAGGGTTGGCCGTTGCTCTCGCTCCAGTCGCCGGTGAATTGTGCTTCGGAATCATCGAGGACGATGCCTGGAAGCTGGTTGGCGTTGATGATGGTGCGCACGTTAGGCTGCCCCTGTTTGACGGGGGACGGCCAGTCGAGCAGTTGACCGTCGGCCAGGAGTTGAGTGCGGAGTCGCTGATAGTTCACATCTTGGATTTTGCAGTCCGCGTCAATCGCCTGACTGGCGGCGGTCGCGGCGGATTGGCTGAGGATCATCAGCACCGGTTCCATGCGGGTGGAGCCGAACGCGACGTGGCTGGCGGAAATGGCAAACGTGACCAGCAGGTTATCGCATTCAGAGGCTTTGGGGACGATGGCATCAAAGCCGATTGGATACGGTCCGCGGGTGCCGGTATGACCGAGCAGTTTGCCTTCGCGGACCATCACACCGTCATGAGCGATGCGGCGGATTTCGTGAATGTCGATGCCGTAAGAGGCGAGGCCGACCGATTTAGGAGCGACCTCTTTGTGCCGACAGTGATGTTCGGTCATGACCAGATCGGAAATCATGCGACGCGATTCGCGAATATACAACTGATGCGGCCAGCCGCCGTTATCTTTGAATTCGTCTTTGCAGAGGCCGTATTTGCTGACTTGCGCACGGACTTTTTTCGGTACGCGTTGGTCGGTCTTAAGAAAATAGAACAGGCCGCGAGCGTAGTTTTCATGTTCCTTGATGATCTTCTGCCGCTCGGCGTGGCTGGCTTCGCTGTAGTCTTTATTACCGCCGGCAAAGTTCAGCCCGAAGTAGGCGGTGTTGAAATCGAATTTGCCGTTGGGGAGGGCATCGTGTTTGGTGAACCAGCGGAGGTCCATGTCGTCACCCGCTTTCTCACAGGCGGCGATGTAACGGGCGACGATTTCGTAGCGGGCCGGATCGTAGTTTTCGGGAGCTGCGATGGGAATTCGGTTCTCAGGTTGATCGGTGACACACAGACGGAAGCAGTACGCCTGCACGCCGGGGGCGGCTGCGCCGATCGTTCCCAGCTCTCCTGCTTCGATGAGGGGGAGCAAGCCACTATCGGGTTTGCCGGGAATACGATAGGGGTCGAGCGGAATCGCACGGTCCCACAAGCCGCGACGGTCTTTACGGCGGCCGATCTTGTTGACTTTCCCGAATTCCACTTTAGGAATTTCATAGAGTTGAATGCCGTTCAAGGTTTCGTTGTATTGGGAATTGGCTTCGCGGGTCAGCGAGTAGGAAACGCCGGCGGCGGCCAGCAGATCGCCTTCATAGGTGGCGTCGATAAACATCTTCGCGGCGATCCGGGTGCCTTGGTCGGTGATCAGTTCAAAGATTCGCGGTCCTTTTTTGAGAACCTTCTGCAGCGGTTCGCCTTTGATGACGGTCACGCCGGCTTCTTTAATCATTTCCTCAAACACCTGCTCGGCGACGTGCGGTTCGAGTTGAGTTTCCAGCGGCTTGTTGTATTTTTTACCGATCCGTTCGTAAAACTCACGCGCCATGCCGGCGACGGTGGCGGCTTTACCCATGTCGGAATAACTGAGGCCGCCCGAACTCATGCCGCCCAAATGTTGCCCCGGCTCGATCAGAATTGTTTTTTTACCGAGCTGTGCCGCTTTGACGGCCGCGACGACTCCACCCGAGGTACCGCCGTAAATGCAGATGTCAACCTTGAAGTCTGGTTCGGCAGCAGTCAGATGTTGTGTGGAAAAGAGAAGACCACAGGCGAGGGTAAGAATGGTGGTGAGGTTGCGAGGCATGTTAGGATTTCATTTAATTCGAGTTGCAAAATCAGTATGGAGGGTCTATTGCCGGATAATCAAAAAGTCAATCTTCCAAGATCCATTTCAATGGAAATCGAGCGATTGTCAAGGCGGTTGTGCATTCAAACACGAAAATTAAAACCCGGCGATCCGTATTTCACGACGAGTGAGACCGCGCGTTCGTTTCAGGTGAGCGGTACGACGGCGAATCGGGCGTTGCAGTTACTGAGTCAGCGGCGTGTGTTGGTCAGAAGACAGCGCGCGGGCACATTTATCGCCGAGCCGGAATCGAATGGATCGACACAGACCTTACAGCGCGTGCATCTGGTGGTGCATATTGATCGTGATCAAAGTCAGATCGGCAGTCTGCTGTTTCAGGAATTGCAACGACAGAAATGCCAGCGGATGCTGATTGTGTTTCGCGATCAGATTACATCCGGCGATCATGTATTGTTAGATGCTGTGCAACGGGAGATGAACCAGGCGGGCTTCGGGCTCGATCAACTGACGGTGCGTTGTTGACCGGCCGATGACCGGGCGATTCAGGTTTCGGCGCTGGATGTGCTGAAACAGTCAACCGGAAAGCTGGGGATACTTTGTCGCTCGGAACCAGCCGCACAGGCGATTGCCGCTGCTGTAGAAGGGCTGTCGCTTGCGAAGAGTAAACGCCCTGCTCTGGTAGTGGCGGATTGTTTCGCGCGAGACAAGACACCCTTCTCGTTTCCCCATATTCGGGCCTGTCTTTCGCCGATAGACTACGGTCAGGAAATCGGCAAGATGCTGATCAGGCAGACGACAGGGGAAGCAGGCGCAGGCCTGGTCTATAACGTCGATGTCGAACTGGCATTTCCTTAGAATCTTTGAACGGGGAATCATTGAACGGGCCTTAGACTCAAAAAAATCGTTGCTGCCTCTGGGAGAGACAGCAACGATTGGTGTGAATTTTATCTCGCACACCCCGAGACGTCCAGAATCTGTTCTTCTCCCTGGATGGAGATCGTTTTGATTTCGGTGGCATTCAGATCGACACTATTGAGATTAACCATGCGGATGGTACTGTCATCGTAGGTGCGAAAGTAGTAGTTCTGATTCTTGAGATCGGAGACTGCTGTCCACATGGTATAGTCGGCGGATACTTTGCCATTCTTATCTCCTCGTGCCGCACCTTTAGGAATATCAAATTGGTTGAGAACGTGAAATACTTGCAAGACGCCTTCGCGTGCCGTCTGGACAGGAAATACGCTTGCTGAAAACGCGACCGCGCGCACGAATCGTGAAGGTGGTGTGAAGTCGCCTGGGAGACCGAGCATGCCGCTTCCCTGGCCAAGCCCCTGGATGGGCTGACCTTCGATTTCTATTTTGGCGATGTTATTGGTTAAAAGATTCACGTAGTTGCCCAGGTTGGTCATATGCCAGTCAAACGTAGGGGCGTTGGTAAACACGCCCAGCGGGTTCTGATGAATGTTTAATTCGCCTTTGACGTATTCGAGTACAACTGATTTGCCGGTCGCATCGGTTGCGATGTAATGAAACGGCGGCACGCCACCCATTTGAGGCATGAGGACGTTGCCGACTTTGAGCTGCTTGATTTTTGCCGTCACTTCGTCGACCGTCGTGCAATTGCCGAGGAGGTAAAGTGGGACTTCAATCGGGCTGATTGTTTTGGAAATGTCTTTCGCGGAGACAGCCTGATATTGGGCATAATCGGGAAAGTAAAAGATGCCGACGTGGAGTCCTTTTTCATTAATGCCATCTGCAATAATTGGCAGGCCAAACGCATTCATGCCGACGATGCCGTACTTGGAACTCCAGTGAAGCCCCTGCTTCTGGTCGGGCGCTGTTCCCACATAATCTTTGTTTCGGGGAACAATGATAATATTTGAATGCAGGTCTTGAGCGAATTCCAGCGTGCGGCCGAAAATTACCGAGCCATCTTTTGGTTTGATGGTGATCCCCGTGCACGCGAAAGTCGCTGAGGGGCAGAGTGCGGTTGAAGCGATGATTCCCATGAGGATCATTGATTTCATGAAACGTATCAAAGCAGTTCTCCAAAGTATGTAAGCAGCAAATCTGGTTTTGCGCTGCGATTGAGATCGATATTAAAAATAGAAGTGTCGATGTGTGAGCGTCGTTCAGGCTGAGTCGTGCAGCAGGTTCTCTTTCTTTCGGCTACCCGGTTGAGAAAAATAGAGTAAGGAAATCGTGAAGCGAATTATCTCATCAAAATGTGAAGCAGCGTAGCGACAAATCAGTTTGGAGCGGCTGGAACGCATTCAACGAAACTGCAGTGACGGACCCTTTATAAGGGTCGAACCAAATCATGCGCCTATGCCGTAGAGGACACAATGAAATCCCTCAGCGAGGTACCCGTTCAGGGATGTTTGAGGTTTGCTCTGTACAGGCGATGTTGTATTCTGGGGAGAGGGAAGCGTTCCTGTACGAATTCTACGACTTAAGGTTTACCGTCACGTAGCATTTCCCTCGCGGCGTTACGACCGCAGGCACCCATGACGCCTCCGCCGGGATGAGCGGCACTGCCACACAGGTACAACCCGGCAATCGGCGTGCGATAATCGCTCCAGCCGGGAACCGGACGCATGTTGTACAATTGATGTGCGGGCATTGCACCTTGAAAAATATTGCCGCCTGTCAGGCTGAAGGTACGTTCCAGATCCAAAGGAGAAAGTACCTGGCGATGCAAAACGGATGCGGGCACGTTCGGTGCGAATGCGGCGATGCGTTGAATACAGCGGTCGGCGAAGTCGTCTTTGATTTCATCCCAGTTGCCGCGGGCTAATTGGTACGGCGCGTATTGCACGAACAGCGATAGAATATGTTGTCCCGGTGGTGCCAGTGTATTATCGACGGCGGTGGGAATCGTCATTTCGATGATGGGCCGTTGTGAAGGTTGGCCATATTTCGCGTCGTCGTAAGCCCGTTCGATTTCTTCGCAGGTGGCGCCGATATGAATCGTGCCGCGATGCTGAGGGCCGGGTTCACTCTTGCCGGGCATGCAGGTGAAGTCGGGTAGTTCGCTGACCGCGATGTTGATTTTCATGCTGGCGCTGCTGTAATCAATTCGGCTGACGGCGTTTTGAAATGAATCGGGTAGCGTACCGGCGGGGATCAGTTTTTCGAACGTGACATGCGCGTCGGCATTGGAAGCGACGCTACGGGCTTCAATGGTTTCCCCCGTCGTGAGTTTCACGCCCGTTATTTTTTGATCGGAGATCAGAATTTCTTCGACCGAGACGCCGGTGCGAATTTCGACGCCCGCGTCTTTCGCGGAAGCCGCCATCGCCTGGCTCAACGCGCCCATGCCCCCTTCGACATAACCCCAGACGCCACGTGCACCGCCCGCCGAACCCATGACGTGATGCAGCAGTACATACGCAGTTCCTGGTGCGGACGGCGGTTGAAACGTGCCGATGATGGCGTCGGTCGCTAATGTCGCTTTGAGTATGTCCGATTCGAACCAGCGATTGAGGATCGGCAGTGCGGCCCCTGTGAGCAATTCGATCGCTTCGGGAATGGTCTCGCCTAGTTTTTTCAATGATCGATGCAGGTCAAATGCGGTTTTGGTATCGCGCAGTTTTTTTCGCAAGCCGACGGTACGCCAACTGGCAGGCAGCGGCAGCAAATCGGGGGGCGTCTGCATCAACGCCGGTTCCAGGCATGCCGCGATTTTCTGCAGCATGGCTTCGTAGCGAGGATACTGTGCTGCGTCGCGTTTGCTGAATTGTGCGATCTGTACCTGATTCTGTTTGAGGTCTGGTCCCAGTAACAGCGATTTACCATCTGCCCGCGGTGTGAACGAACTCGGATTCCGTGGCAGCACGCGATAGCCGTAACGAGCCAACTGCATTTCCTGTTCAATTTCCGGCAGGAGCAGACTGACCAGATAGGAAGCCGTCGAGACTTTAAAACCGGGCCAGAGTTCTTCGGTCACACAAGCTCCGCCCACCAGATCGCGGCGTTCGAGCACGAGCACCTTCCACCCTCGCTGCGCTAACTGATGCGCACAGACGAGCCCATTATGTCCTGCTCCGATAATCGCACAGTCGTACATCAAGCTGTTCCCATCATTGTATTTAATATGTCCTGCAGCAGTTTGTATTATGGAGAGATTTTCATCATGTGCCAGACTGAGCGTCGTTTCAAGTCACGCTTTTATTGTATTGAAGTCGGCCCTTTGCTAAGTTAATTGATATCGAATTGATAAAACCATTCTTTTAATTCAAAAACATCGAAACTGGTGCTCTCATGCGAATGAATTCTTTGATGCTTCTGCTGGTCTTTCTGGCTACTGTTCCGGTTTCTGCCGCCGATTTGAAACTGGATAAGATCGAGGGGACGAAACCAAAGAATGTGGTATTCATTCTCGCCGATGACCATCGTTATGACGTGATGAGTTTTGTCGGGCATCCCTGGGTCGAGACGCCTGCGATGGACGCGCTGGCAAAGGACGGCGTTTATTTTCAAAATGCGATGGTAACGACCTCGCTTTGCTCACCCAGCCGGGCTTCGATTTTGACCGGTCAGTACATGCACAATCATGGTGTGGTCGATAATAATGTATCGGCCAAACCGGGAACGATTTTCTTTCCGCAGTACCTGCAGGCAGCCGGCTACCAGACTGGTTTCTTCGGAAAATGGCACATGGGAGGTCACTCGGATGCACCGCGACCCGGCTTTGACAAATGGGTCTCGTTTCGTGGGCAGGGACATTACTATCCACCGAAACATCTGAAAAAATGGTCGTTAAACGTCGACGGAAAATCGGTGCCACAGAAAGGCTATATTACGGACGAGTTGACGGATTACGCGATCAACTGGTTGAACAAGAGTGTCAAACCGAAAGACAAGCCGTTTTTCATGTATCTGTCGCACAAAGGCGTGCATGGTATGTTCCACCCGGCTGAGCGGCACGCGGGTCGTTACAAAGATAAAGCGATGCCGATTCCGAAAACGATGGCGAACACCTCGGATAATTACTGGAACAAGCCGATGTGGCTCAAAAACCAGCGCAACAGTTGGCACGGCGTTGATTTTGCTTATCACCAGGATACTGACATCGAGGAACATTATCGATTGTATTGCGAAGCCCTGTTGAGTGTGGACGAGTCGATTGCCCGCGTGCGGAAGTGGCTCGATGAAAATGGCTATGGTGAGGATACCATGATACTGTATATGGGCGATAACGGCTTCCAATGGGGGGAGCACGGTTTGATTGACAAGCGGACCGCCTATGAAGCATCGATCCGGGTGCCTCTGGTGGGAGTCTGCCCCGGTCTCTGGAAGCCGGGAACCGTTGTGAAAGAGGTCGTTGCGAATATTGATATCGCACCGACAATCCTGGCCGCGGCGGGATTGAAGACGCCGTCTCAGATGGACGGGCAAAGTTTTCTACAACTGGCCGCCGGGAATATGCCTGCTTCCGATTGGCGGAAGAATAGCCTTTATGAATACTACTGGGAATATAACTTCCCGCAGACACCGACCACGTTTGCATTGCGTACGCCGCGGTATAAGTTCATCCAATACCACGGCATCTGGGATCTCGATGAACTGTATGATATGGAGCAGGATCCGCACGAAGAACATAATCTGATCTTCGAGAAAGAACATCAGGCACGAATCAAAAAGATGCGGTCCGACCTGCATGCGATTCTTGAAAAATCGAATGCCAATCAGGTTCCCTTCAGCCATAAACGTCGCATGGGATCGAATTTGCGGCTCAAACGCGGCTCGAATCCGGCGCAATTTCCACCTCAGTTGATGCGGGAAAAGAATGCGAAAGAGTAAGCGGCGCTGTGGGAACGTAACTGGGGGTGTGAACCCCAGTTACAGTGGGATTGTCTTTCCTGCAGGTGATTTCATGTAAAAAATAAAATGTAGCAAGGTTAGAAAAAAAGATTGCCTGCTGAGATTTGATGTTTTAAAATGGCGATCAGGAGTTGGTGGGCCCGTTGATCCTGGGATTAAGATTCAATCTGCATGGAACCAGAGGGGGATCTGTAATGAAGGAAAATCATGAGTGGGAACCACGGTTGATTTATCAAAAGTGTCCCGGTTGCAAGGCTGACATCGAGTGCGACGCTGAGGAATGCACTTTTTGTGAACACAAATTCCGGCAGGATCAGGTCTCAGAATGGGAGTCGGAGCCGTTAGAGCCGCTGGAAAGCAAATCGAATACGTTCTTCGCAATGATGGCATTGAATGTGATCGTCAGCCTGATTAGTGTCGTGGGCACTTCTATAGAGCGAGAGCGGCTGCCTCAAAGCCAGAGCTATCGGCCCCGGCCTCATCTGACTGAGAAAGACCGGGAATTATTCGCAAAGTTTCTTTTGAAGCACGATAAATCGGTTCCTGCAGAAATCAGGGCACTGATTGATCTGGAAGAGGAAACGGAGCGCGTGAAACCGATCTCGGCCAGCGCCTTAAACAATTCCCGCGTGAAGATAGCGTACTCAACAAATCTCTTCGCACAGCAGGAGTTCGATCCGCTGGAAAAATTCCGCGTTCCTCACTGAAAACAGTGAGCAGTTCATAGATCACCACAACCCATCTTGACAGAATCCCGTTTGTCCGCGACAGTTTGGGCGTTGTTTACTTAATTTTGACGTTCAAAACCCGGGTCAGAAAATGGAATTGCTGCCTCTCGCTCATCCTCGCTTGAAAGAGAATAACTTCGATCTCTTACGTTTGTTGCTGGCGATGGTGGTCTGTCTGGTGCATGCGGCTGAACTTTCGGGCTTTGAGGCGTTACGGGGGCTGCCCGGGATATTGTCTTCAAAAGTTGCGGTGCAGGCATTTTTTGTGGTGAGTGGCTTTCTGATCGTGATGAGTTATGAACGATCATCCTCTCTCACTTCTTATGCCAGCAAACGTCTGCGGCGAATTTATCCCGCGTATTTCACGATTGTCATGTTGTGTGCTTTGGGACTGGTGTCAGTGAGTCAGCAGCCGCTTCAGGAATATTTTTCGCTGGCGTGGCTCAAGTATCTTACCGCGAACCTGACGTTTCTAAATTTTCTGCAGTCAACATTACCTGGTGTATTTGAATCGAATCGGATGGCGTCCGTCAATGGGGCACTGTGGACGCTCAAGATTGAGGTGATGTTTTATGTGGCAGTGCCTTTGATCGTGTACTGCCTGCGACGGTTTCACCGCCTCTCTTTACTCGTTCTGATTTACTGTTTCTCGGTGGCATATGTCGAGCTGATGATGGCAACGGCGGCGTAGACGGGCATCGAATTTTATGAACGGCTTGCGCGTCAACTTCCGGGGCAATTGTCTTACTTCATGGCAGGGGCCGCTCTGTTTTATTATCTGCCGTTTTTTGAACGCCGCATCGGGTACTTTGTTGCTTCAGCGGTGGGAGTGCTGGCATTAAACTATCTATACCCCCTGCCTTTCCTCCAGCCTTTTGCGCTGGCGACGTTAGTTTTGTTTTTCGGACTGTATCTGTATGTGGGGAACTTCGGCAAGTATGGGGATTTTTCGTACGGTGTTTACATCCTGCACTTTCCCGTGATCCAGCTTTTATTGAACTCGGGCTGGTTTACGGAGCGTCCCTGGTACTTCCTGTTTTCCGCCGTCAGTATCACGGTCCTCGGTGCGATCCTGATGTGGAATCTGGTGGAAAAACGGTTTCTACTGCGGAGCAGTCATTATGTGGGAGCTACAGCACAAGCGGAAGAGAAGATTCCCGCCAAGGAGCCTACAAGGTTACTTTGATTTCAGATCGAAGTTAATTGTATTATCGCCTTTAGAAACATCGGCGGTCAGCTCGGTTTTGTCATTGAATTTCGCGGGAATTAACTGCTTACCGGCTTCATCGGGATTGTCAGGCAGTTTGATGATCATCACTTTGTGTTTGCCCGGTGTGGCGCCTGCCGCGTCTGCATTGTATTGTAATTCAAAGGACCCATCGGTTTCTGTGGTGGCGCTGGAAGCGCGTCTTCTGCCCTTCTCTCTCACTTCTTGTGGCTCAAAAATGACTTTCGCATTTCCCAGTGGTGCTCCATCCAGAGTGACGACGCCTGAGACATCTGCCAGATCTGGTACTGATTCTGCTCCGTCTCCCATACAACCGGTAACACTGCAGAGCATTACTGAAAAAATGAAGTTCTTGAGTGAAAAGAAAGCGGGTGTAAAATTCATGATATTGATGGTTTTCATAGCTGTCGCTGGAATGTAAGACGAAGAATGGCATGGATGGTTTTGAAATACCGCGATGACAGCCTGCCATCGCGGTATGGATTATGATCGTCGAATGAGACTTTTATCGCCGCTTAAAATTCCGGGATAATCTCTCCGCCTTTGACAGAAATCAAAGCGGCAACAACGCCAACGCGGTCGACATTCTCGCTGAGAAAGCGAACGGCGCCGTCGGCCATGAGAATGTGTCCCCCACCGACGTGGTGGCTTCCAGCACCCCAGGCATACTGTTTTCCGCCACTATTATCAAAATTTAGCGTATAGCCGGCGGTCCCTGGTGCAATGTAAAACGTGTGGGTGGCTGCATTCCAGTATGGGCCGTAATATGTAGAAGTTTTTTCCAACCGTGTCTCGCACAACACCAGTGTGTTGCTGGTTCCGTCCACAATATCGCGAAACTTAGCAGCACCGTTGGGGCCCAGGGTTCCTTTGCCCGTATTTGTATTGGCTTGCCAACTCACAGTTCCACCGGAAGTGGTATAGCTTGCCACGCCATAACTGGTGCGCCAGCCTGGATTGACATAGTAGTCTGCAGATGTCGTTGTGTTTGATTGTTTTCCGGGATCTGAGGGACAAAGAAAAACAGGGACTGGTGAGCTTACGACAGAATATTGATCTGTGGTGGGGACTGTGCTGGAACAACTACTGTGCTTGGCACGCCCACTGGGAATGCTCCAGTTATAATTGTTGTAGAGATTCGCCTGATCGATAAACGGCAAGATCATTTGATAACAGGTGTGATTCAAAATGGCGCCACTTGCGCCGTGAATTCCTGCGCAACCTTGGATTCCTCCATTAATCGTTGCCGGGGGAAATACACGATGTGTGTCATGATAGTTGTGCAACGCCAAACCCATTTGCTTCAGGTTGTTTTTACAGGTGCTGCGTCGGGCGGCTTCTCGTGCCTGTTGAACTGCGGGTAAGAGAAGTGCAATCAGAATTGCGATGATGGCAATCACCACCAATAATTCAATCAGCGTGAAACCACGTTTTAGTAACCGTTGCGCTCGCATGAAATGTGCCTTTTTCATCAAGAAGAAGAAACGAAATAAATTTAGAAATGGATATATTTCGTTAAATCAGAGCGCATGATTTAGGAAATCAGAGTTTCGTACCCATCATGATAAGAGATATCAGATCGGCGTCTCTTATTATGGTCTTGGTGCGGAATACCAGCAAGGTTTTTTATTAACAAATCTTATTAAATGGCGGAAAAAGAGGACGATATTTTGAATCGTCAAAATATCGTACGAGCTAAATTCTTTTGCATACACTGGTTGCATAATGTGCAGGTAAGCCGACCGTTACTCTTTGTCGGTAGTGAGTGCGTCATATTTCAGGCGAAGCTTTTCCGCAGTGGGCAGCGCGCTCTCGTAATGATAGAGGGTTTTTTCCCAGTCGCCGTAAACCGGATTGGGCAGGATGATCCATTTTCGACTCCAGTCGTTTTTGAAGCGCATACCCTGCCGAACACGTTCTTGAGGAGACAATTTTCCCTGGTAAGTGAAGTCGTTGAAGTCATCGCCGAGCAGTAGCAGGATTCGATGACAGTTGGCAACAAAAGCACGACGAGAGGTTTTATTCCAGGTCCAGTCGGGCCGTTCATTCTGGCAGAGTACCTGTGATTTATTGATGTCCATGTCGAGGACGTGGAACAGGTTTTCGACGGTGGGTGTTTCCAGTTTGTAATCGCGGTTGGTAATAAAATAGATCGCGACATTGTGTTGCACCAGATGGTTGAGAAAGTCTTTGACGCCGGGAACGGCTTTTGATTATTTTTCTCGGACCCACTGGTTCCACAAGTCTTCATTCCAGCTTGTGTCGTGTTGGACAAGTCGCGCCATAAACGCCGCGTTATTGAGCACGGTTTCGTCGAGGTCGAGAATGACAACTGGCGGAAGCTGCGCGTAGCCATCTGATTGTTCGCCTGCTGCCGTCCAGCAGAGATCATTGAGGGCAAGTGTCGCTTGCGTTGTCGCCAGGCGATAAGCCTGGACACAGGCGACATCGTGCTCCACTGAGGTTTGCATCCAGAGTGTGGCGTCGAGCCCCTGATCAGTTCGAGGCGGCGCAACGGTTTTGGTTGCTGGTTCTTCCGCATGGGTGGTTACTGTGACCCAACTGAGCAGGAACACGAACAAAAGTGATTTCGTCATGAGAGTCACCTGATTGAATGGGAGTCAGCTATCTGACTCAGGTCGATTAGGAGAGTCTTAATGGCGTCGTTTCAACAGAGAAGAAATTGCCTGACTCTCTCGCAACTTGGCAATCCGCTTTCCATTTTCGTAAATGATATAGGTCGGTAAACCGATGATGTTTTCTTTTCTTGCCAGGTCGATGTTCCGATCATAGTCCAGAATTTTCACAATCAGGCCTTTTGCTTTCAGTGCTGGTAGCACTTTTCTCCGGTCTTCTTCACATTTTCGACAATTGGGCCCGGTAAACATTGTGATCTGATAGCGACTGGCGGCCTCCTGACTTGATGTCTCTCGGTAGGCAGCCGTGTATGCTGCTTCCTGGGACCTGAATCCATAATGCGTTTCGAATGCATGATCCCAGTTTGAACGGTGTGCTGATTCCAGGAACTTGACAAATTCCTGTTTCCCTTTCTGGTTGATCAGGAATTCTGAAAAGTAGAAACCCTGTGCATAAAGTACGGCCACCCCTTCCATGTTGCCGGGATAGTCCTGCATCACCAGTAATTTCCTGATCGGTATTTGCTGCTCAGTGCCTACGACTTCCCGTGCGATGAGTCGGAGATTATTCTTTTCTGATTCATGCTCTACATAAGTTGCGGCTCCTTCATCAGCCCAGCGTGGAAGCGGACGTCTGAAGTGCGAGGCAAACACCGTGTGCAGCACCTCGTGAGGCAGCATACTGTCCAGCAACCTTTGGCGTGTTCCCAGGATCTGCATATCCCACCCGAAGACCTCGCCGCGATCAAACGAGAACGTAGTTGCCCCACCGCCGACATCGTTAGTGACGCTGACCCTGATCGGACATGGTGAATACCAGTTGGGGATCGATTCGCCCAGCCATTCTCGGGACTGTTTGTCGCGGTAATATTCTGCTGCCTCGCCGATCTGAATGGCGAGAGACGCGTCACGACAGATCACGAGAAAATTCGGTGTCCGGTATTCGGTGGTGCCTGCATCCCCCTCAAACATCAGTAAGGGGAGTATCAGCATTAAATATCTCATTTTGCAGTCCATTGCAGGTTCAGTAGCAGATTTACCACCTGATTTATTAGCGAATTTTAAACGCTGATTCCGAGAGAACCTTATGAGGAAATTGCTTTGATGTACAGACCACTCTGCTGTCAGAATGCGACTGCAGGAGCAGGACTTGAGGGAGGGGAAACTATGAACAGTGTCAGAGATGGGGATCGAAACAAAATTGGGGATGACAGGGCTTGAACCAGCACGCCTTGCGGACCAAGTTTTAGCTCGAGTCAGATGACCTGATTTCAGCCCCTGCCCTACTCCGAATTTATTTCAGAAGAACTCAGATGCTGCCTCGCCCGGGTTACCCTGCGCCTCGTACTTTAAGTTCAAGGTGATCGGGTCGCTGCGGGTAATTTCGGTCCTGGCTGCGGCACGTGGTCCTTGCCATCGAGCCGCCAAACGCTCAACTGCATGTCGTGATTGTCTTTGAGCATCGTGACTAGATGCCGTCCGTTCGGCGACACTTCAAAAGTTTGCGGCACCCCTGCCGGAATCGTAAGTTGGTGGGCGAGGGAACCATCCGATGTGTCCCAGAAGTTAATACGGTGCGGCACGGTAATCCCTTTCGCGACCTTAATATTGTCGCAGGCGATCAGTACCCTCCCGTTTTGCGTGTAGGCCAATTGCGGGACACTCATTGACTGCCCCGTACCGCTGGCTAGCGTCTGCACGACTTTTCGTGTTTCCACGTCGCGAATTTGGATATCCTTACCTGGCGTCGGCCCTTCCGCGAGAAACCTGCCGTCCGGTGAGAATGCCAGCGAGCCAACGCGCCTCCCGAGGTCAATACGTTCGTGCGTGTTCTCGTTCCATCGCCAGAGAACCAGTTGATTGCGGTCGCTGATAGCGAGTAGGTTGCCATCGGGCGAGAATCGGGCGGCGTCAATGCGAGTGTACTTGAATGGAGCCGCTTTCAGTAATTTCGAAGTGGCGATGTCCCACAATTCGATCTGTTTCTTACGCACGACCGCGATGGCTTTTCCCTCTGTAGCCACATCGAGAAGCTGACTACACGACGGAATCGAGGAGTATTGTTTCAGTGAATTCATATTCCAGATTCCGACATCAAACTCCGTCGATAACGGGGGCAAACCGCCCGGCGGAATCTGTGCATGCTGTTCTATCGCCAGCCAGGTATGATCCGGGGAGAGCTTCATACCTCCGATGCTGAATTTCCCCATACCCATCCCCGCGTGGATACTTCCGTTGGTAATGTTGCGTAAATGGATTATTCCATCCATGATCGACTGTATGAGAATCGAGTTGTTTCGGATGATGAAATTCGACGAGCTGCCTTTGGGCAACGTGATTGTAAACTGGTGTTTGGGGGGGAGCTGGGCTTTCGGTGCGGCAGACAGCTTCCATACGTAGGCCTTGCCCGAGACTCCGTCTGAACGGCTGAGCCACCTCTTGTCCAGCGCACAGCCTGCGAGTTGTTTGCCGTCTGGTGAGAAGGAGAGACT
>Ga0222668_1000714_pt1 | contig 18717 bp, 8 predicted proteins | sample AntAcemetagen728_FD_179823 | JGI IMG/M metagenome (GOLD analysis project Ga0222668, IMG submission 179823) | Saline water microbial communities from Ace Lake, Antarctica - #728 | ecosystem: Environmental > Aquatic > Non-marine Saline and Alkaline > Saline | place: Antarctica: Ace Lake | collected... | reverse complement strand
TCTATTTTGAGATGGAAGGAGAATTAGTTGCGCAAAAGGATGAGTTGTTAGATGCAATAGGAGGTGAAGATCCTTCGGCATTTCAACTAGTTTGGGGTCCTAGCGATACTGAGTCAGGTGGTTTTTTACCTGCGAAAAAGGTGAGAACTTTAGTTGGAATGACTGACCCAAGAGGAGTGACAGACAGATTCAAGTCTAGAAGAACTAGGAGCACATCTATAAAACACAAGTCCTATTCTCAATTAGAAAGTGCGCTAAGAACTGTAACTAAAATAGACGGAACACTACCTGAGGATATTTTTGTTCCAGTTTCGGAAACTGAAGGAGTTGAAGGAGCTGTCATGAATGGGAAACAAATAGCTGAATTTGAAATTACAGGAACGGATGGTTCTAAGCTGGTATATGGTATTCCTCAATTTGTGAAAAACACAATAAACGGTACTTTTCGTACCAATGACCTTGGTGGAGAAAATGCAAATTTGATCGAGCACTATGATGCTCCATTGAATGGTAAATTGCACGATATTAAGCAAGGATTTGATCACTTTTCTTCGAAGGATGAAATTCCATCTTATACTTATACACACCTCATTTCCGAGATATTCTCTGCGGATTATATCGACTTCAAAGGTGATGGTCCTACAGCTGATGATGCTGGGTTCTGGGTGAAATTTAACTATACCAAAGGATTAGATTTTGAATGGAGAACCCCTTATGCAAAAGGCTTTACCAATCTTGGTGATTTGAGTAATAAGCTTGATGATTCGTTTTCGTACAGCTATGGTGAGCGTGAGCAGTCTTATGTTGAAATTATAGAAACAGACACGCATTACGCTTTGTTTTTTTTAGAGGAAAGATTGGATAACCGACCGGCAAAAGGTGGTGAACACAATCAAGGGGAGGCTAACTTATCTTCATGGTCAGCTGGAGAATGTAGTTACGCTTTAGACAAAATTCAGTTGTACAAGAAAAAAGGTGTTACCCCAAATCAAACCAATGATTTCCTTCTTCAAACTACAGATTTTAAGTATGATTATTTGTTGTGTGGAGGGACACCATCCAGCGCAGCCACAGGTCAAAAAAAGCTTACTCTAGTTAAAGTTTTCACAACTTTTCAAGATTCTGAAAGAGAAGAGAATATCTACACATTTGATTATGACCACGAAAATGGTGATCGAAACCCGGATTTCGATTTAAGTTCAAATGACAGGTGGGGCAACTATCAACAGAATTATGGAATTGAACGTACAAATGGTTATACGAATCAATATAATTCAGCAGGATTTTCTGAGGAAAAACGAAATAGCAATGCTTCTGCATGGGCGGTTCGAGAGATAACTAGTCCAGGAGGAAGTGTGATGCAAATAGAATATGAGGCAGACCGCTATAAGTATGTTCAAGACCAACATGCCATGGCAATGCATAAAATATTCGGAACTACTTGGACAGGTCAAACACTAGATGGAATTGGAAATAATAAAATCACTGAAAATTTCCGACGTATCTATTTTGAGCTACCACAACTAGAAAATGGACTTACCTATCCTGATGATGCATTTGATTCTGTAATAGGCGAAATGGTTTTCTTCAAATGTTTTACAGATTTAAAGCAAGAGCTAGAAAACCCGGGAGGACCAAGAGCCCAGGATTATGTGGAATCCTGGGCGAAAGTATCCAATACTGGCGTTGAACTACACTCAGATGGTGTTCAATACGGGTTTGTAATTGTTGAGCCTGTAAGTGCTTCTTCCTTAGGGCTATCCAATGTTAATCCACTTCAGTTGGCAGGTTGGGAGAATATTCGTTTGTACCGGCCTGATTTAACAAATTTCATGGTTGATGGTGATGATACCTTCGATCTAAGTGACTTCACAGGGTATCTCTTTAATTTCATGAATGCTTGGGTTCAGTCAGCTCATCAGATCGTTTCATTTTATCCTATGGCAAAAGCTCTGGGCTGGTCCAATAAAATTGTTATTGGAGATGAAGATTTTCCGTCCTTTATTCGAATGCCAATTGTTCAATATAAATATGGTGGTGGGCATAGAGTGAAATCTATAAAATCTATAAATAAGTGGGATGAGCGAAATGATAGCAATGGAGAAGATGAAGATTTTATATCCGTGGTCAATTATACATATGAAAATCACAGTGAAGTTTGCTCAGGAGTGGCCTCTAGCGAGCCAATGTCTGGAAATGAAGAATCTGCTCTCATTCATCCTTTAGAGTACAATCAATCAAATCATCCCGTTTCTCTTAGATCAAACGCAACTTTTAGTGAATTGCCCGTTGGTATTGCTTATTTCCCCAATCCAATTGTAGGCTATTCCAATGTTATAATTGAGACAATTGGGAATTCTGTTGAAATTAATGGACCAAATTACTTAGGTCAAGGGATTTCAGAAATTCAACACTATACCTCTAAAGATTTTCCGACCAGAGCCAGAAGGACTAATCTTTCATCATCTAACGGCACACTTCTTTCAAAATGGGTTCCAATTCCAATACCATACGTTGGGTGGCAAGTGTTTCGAAACCAAGGTTTTTCACAGGGTATTTCTATTGTCACGAATAACATGCATGGCAAAATTAAATCGCAATCATCCTTCTCGAAGGCGGGATATGTGGAGTCAGTCCCATCTTCGAAAACAGAATATCTGTACCATACAAATGAATTCAACGAATTAGCCAGTGAGGTAGATGTTATGACAGAATTGGGCTATGTAGATAAACGTTCTTTGGGACTGAATTACGATTATTTTATTCATTTTGAAGAGAATAATCATTGGAATACAAACGTCGGTGTAATGACTGGACTAAATGGTGAGGGCCCAATATTCATGCCTAATTGGCAGCCTGATGGAGAGTATACTCATTCCAATGTTCGCAAGGTATCAGCAACGAAGGTTATTTATAGGTCCGGCATTCTCAAGGAGGTCATCACAACGAAAGATGGAAGTTCCGCTTCGGCACAAACCCTTGTTTATTGTTCTCAGGGAACATCTCCTGTACTCAGTTCCATGGAGAATGAATGGCGTGAGAATATATACTCATTTTCTCAACCTGCATATCCTTTTTATTCAAATACCAAAGGTGACTGGAGTAGGTATCGAACTACATTAGAATTATCTACCGGGCCAATAGGTGAAATCATTTCCCCTGAAACTGGGACTTTGAATAAACTTCTTTTTGATGGAGATGAAATCATTTTTCAAGCAAATGGTGAGATTGAACACGCTTGGGTTGTTTGGAACGGTACTGAATTTGTTCTTTATCCCGAATCGGGATTGCCTTTGAATGATCTCACCAACATCACAGCTTCAATAGTCACTCCTTCAGCAAGAAACTGGCAGTCAACGCGCATTGGAAATGTTGTAGCCATGAACAATCCGATCGATTATTTATATATCGATGATTTTCTCATTCAGTGGAATGCCATGATGGCGCAAGCTGGCGCAGCATTAGATCCTCAAGAAGTAACAGACTCTAATGTTGACATGAGATTTGATCATCGTTGCTTGTCCGATGAGTTACAGCAAGGGTTTGTCATCCAAGCAAAACGAACATACACTGACGACATAGCTTATACGGAATTGACAATTTTACCTGAAGATCCATTAGTTAGCGGTGAATGTGGAAGTCTCACTCTAAATTTTGAAGACTCAGAGAATGTTCAATTAACAACAGATGGAGAAGGTTATCAACTTCAAGTTGAAGCAGATGAATTTCAACTGTTAGATCAGAATGGAAAAGTACTGGTATCTGTGCCAGTAATGGAACATCACGTTGATTGGTTCCGGTGTGTTGGACAAAACTGCATACAAGTTTTACATGCTGATGCAGTTGTTTTAGAAGATGAATGGGACGAAACCTATTTATCCAGCAAGGCTTATCAAATCACTGATGAGGAAGGTTTTGTTTTAGCTTCATCTTCCAATGAACAGCGCTATGGTAAGAAAGGAATCGAAAGACCAAAGCAGACATTCTTATACATTACAGATAGAAATCAAGAGGATGATCCCACAACTAAAATCGATAGAGATGGTCTTTACCCTCATTTCAAATGGTTTGACTGGCGAGCCCAGGATCCAATAGTAGACAATCCTGAGTGGATTTGGAAAACACAAACAGACTTTTACACTGTAGATGGGGTAGCAATACAAGCATCAAATGACATTCCTTCGTCTAATGCCACACTTGTTGACATTGATGGGGGGCAAGTCTTGGCAGAGTCAGCAAACGCTCAAGCTCATGAAATTGCATCCGAATCCTTTGAGTTGAATGCAGGTGACAATAGCTATTTTTCTGGAAATGGGAATATACAGTTCACTTCTGGAGGCAACATAAACGTCGTTTCTACTTATGCGCATACGGGCAATTTCTCTCTCCAAGTAAGCACAACTGATGATGTTGTCATGCAGATTGATCCTTCCAACACTCAATTTGATGTTTACCACCCTTCTAATGTTATCGGCGAGAATGCAAAAGCATTTATAAGCGTTTGGGCGTTCACAGGGAATGGAGCACAACCCTCGCTAACTCTCACTTCATCTGACTCAGGTATTCCAATAGTCTCAACATTGGCCGATCCATCCAAATCTATTGATGGTTGGGCACGTTTGCAGCTAGAATATGATTTTTCAAATCCTTCAGCAACATACACGTTGGCCTTGAGCTCAACTGGGCTTCAAACTTATTTTGATGATTTTAGAATTTGTCCCTCGGATGCTTCAATGGCCACCTACGTATACGATAAGAAGGATCGGAGACTCAAAGCAGTGTTGGATGATAATAACTATGCAACAGTTTATGTATACGATAGAAGAGGTCAGTTGATACAAACTAAGGTGGAAACCTTAAATGGTATTCAAACTATCTCTACGGGACGTTCTGTAATTAAAAACCCATAAAAGTGTTAGTTATGAGAAGATTGAAAAAAATCATACTTTCACTTTGCTTGCTTACATTTTGCAATGTGGGATGGACCCAAGTGATTAATCTGCACAATTCAGAATCATTACCTGAGTTGAACGGAACTACTGTTATCCAATCGCAAGACCAGTATTTTGAAGAAATCGTTGCTGATACTTACGATAATTTTTATATACTCAACCAAGAGGCTTACGTTGAACTAAAATACAATCAATCACTTAAAACCCTTTATAATGATGATTGGTTGGCAGATATCACGTTTGATGTCACACTAGTTTATTCAGATGGTACATACGAGCAAATTGAAGATGAAGTTCTTTTTATAAGCTTTTACAGGGAACAACCTTATAGAGAAAAAGCACTTAAGAGATATCCAGACGCAATCTCAGTTCATGTATCAAACATTTGTGTCAATTGCAAAGGACTTGCATGGAGCGAATATAGCAATGAAACTGCAACAGCTTTTGAAGATCCCATAGATGCTTTTCTGGAAGTAGGGATTAATAGTCAAAAGCGGTTTGAGCTGCAAGAGACATCTCCAATTATTACGACTTCGGTGCAGGATGGCGATTTAAACCAACTGGAAATTGCTTGGAATAAGCCAATTGGAGCGCTGAGCTATGAACTTGAATGGTACTTTTACGAGCTTGGAGAACTAGAGTCAACTGCGGTGTTAGACAATCAAACACCAAACTGGCGGGATGCTGCGCGTATTCACCTTAATAAGAATCATTACGCCCTTCCTTTAGCTTACCCTAAAGGCCAATTGGTTTACAGAGTCAGAGCAATTGGAGAAAATATTCTAAACGGAAATAGAGCTGTTACTTCTTGGTCAATTGAGGCTACAGATTTGTATGGGTCAATAGGTGCAATTAATAAATACTTTAATGCAAGCAGCTTTAGTCCTAATTTGAACTGGGTTGTTTCTCAAACTTTTGGTGAGAACGGAAAACGGGCCGTAACTCTTTCATTTGCAGATGATCAGATGAGGACTCGACAATCCGTATCTTTTCAGAATACAGATAACTTAGCCATAGTTCATTCCAATGTTTTTGATTATCAAAACAGGGAAACTGTCCAAACGTTACCCTCACCTCAACCAAATCAGGGATACAAATTCTACAGTAATCAACTATGGGATAACACCAATCAAAAGTATTTTGATTATTCCTATTTCGATATATGGGCAACAGATCAATCCTTTAACTATCTGGAAAACAATCAACTTTTGGAAGCCAACAGCCCATTAAATCCAGTTGGCCCTGGAACATATTACAGTGACCAAAACGCTTTAGACCTTGGTCATCATGGTGAATTCACTCCTGATGCGGAAGGTTATCCTTACGCTAGAACAATTATCGCCAGTGATGGCACGGGCAGAGTATTGAAATCTGGAGGTGTTGGAGTAAATCACGCTATTAAAGACGGACATGATCATGTAACGAGCTATTTCTATGGTAATCCAAATCAAGAAGAATTAGACAGTTTATTTGGAAATGAAGTAGGTTTTGCTTCTCAGTACCTTAAAACCGTTTCGGTAGACCCAGATGGTCAGGGCCATGTTGTGATAACGGATTTAAAAGGCAGGACTGTTACTGAATATATGACAGGCTCAAACCCTTCTTCTCTATTAGCATTAGATCATTTAGAAACGGATGAACAAGGTCAAATAGTAGGGTCAGAGACCTTCATAGATTTAGGTGTTTTCAACCTCGAAGGTTCTTTTAATGATTCTTATAACGCCGAACATACCTTCATCGTTACCGAACCTTCACTCCATTCATTCTATTATGGATTAGAGCCGAATCCATTCCTTGAAGGCTGCCTTGAAGTCAATATTTCTCCTGTATATGATTTCGAATTCAGAATATACCGATTGGTTGACGCATCAGATTTAACCCAAGGTTGGGAGTTGATTGGAGTGTATCCTCAACAATCATTTACTGCTTGGGAGCCTCAGGATATTATCTTCACTCAAGAATTGATTCCCGGAACTTATAAAGCGGTTAAAGAGTTGACGCTTAATGAGCAAGGACTTCAAAACGCGATTGAACAATTTCTGGCATCCGATGACTGTTATTCGCCTGAAGTTCAGCCGATATTTAATTGTACAGATTGTGGAGGCGAATGCATAAATAGCTACTATCAAATTATTGGAAGCGATGTATTTCGAATAATGTATGACGGAGAAATTGAACAAATCGCGGAGAACTTAGTCTATCCAATCGACCCGACATTATCAAACGTTTTAGACGCTATTGATTTAAGTGATTTGGCACCCGGAGTTAGTTTACAGGATGTAGCTGATTGGCGCCTTGAAATTGAACAATGTGAAGAGGAGTGTTTAACTCCTCCAGAAGAAATGATTGACTGGTGTACTTTTCACAAAGTTCAACTCGTTTCTGACATGTCTCCTGGAGGTCAGTATTTTGATAATACACCAGCTTCAATAACAAGCAATGGTGTTTATGTTGAAGATTATCCAGCAAATGACTGGTTATTGGTCAACATTGGTTTAGACCCAAATGCCATCTATTCAAATTTCCCGAGTGGATGCCTTATGAATACAACTTCATCTTTGATCTCGGGTATCTCTTCATGGGATGAACTTCGTTCTAATTGGAGCGATTTTGAAGGTAATGATGATTTTATCGAAGATTTAATACAGTTTCATCCTGAGTATTGCCAATTGGAGGCAAGGTGCGGAGTAAGCTTCAAGTACAATGGATGTGGCACAGAAGGGGATAGTGTCCAACTGGATTACTGGTCATACATTAATGCCGTTGAGGAAAGCTATACAAATGGAAATGCCATTTCTGGAGAATTATTAAATCCATTATCACTGTCAAGTGGTGGTGGTTATTTTTCTAACACGTCGATTGGAGCTATAACTCAAAACAATAACTACATACCCTCCAGCCTTCTAACTGCTCAATGTAGCAATGATCTCAATGATTTTGATTGGTTCATATTTGGGGAGCTTACAATAGAAGATAACTACCTTGAAAGAGACGAAATAGAGAGCATAATTCTTGCAAATTTAGGGAACTTCATTGAAGTCCAAATTCCAAATGGATTCGGGGACTGCTACGCCAATGGAAATTACATGTCAATTTGGTATTTCATCGATAACCCAGACAATATAAGTTCCTTAAACCCTCAAGGGTTGTGTCCCGATTTGGTGAATATATTCGATGAGTTTCATGGTGTAAATGGTTTTTTTAATCAAGGAATTACCTTTGCTGAAGAACGTTTCTTCCAAAGTGTTTACCGTTTCTATAGAGATTTAGCTTTTTCTGAATTTTTGGAAAATGTGGATGCTCTAGAAACATGTCAATCGGGTATTTGCGCTCCGATTCAACAGTTAAACAATGGAGGAGGGTTAGATTTCTTTGATGGTGGAATTTTCGGAGGCTTAGTAGATGGATTTATTATCCATTTCCCCGAAAACCCGCTATACACAGAGTTAACTGATACCTGGGATTGGTTAAATGGACAGGCAATAGATGAAACTTCCCCATACATTCTTGATTTTAACACTATTCAGGGAATGGCTGATCCTGATGTTGAAGGAGAAATGGCCGACGAGTCTGATGATCTATTGGGTGAAATTGTCTGTGGGGCTGAAATTATCAGCATTCTCGACTATTTGAGCTCTGATTTTACATCCGGGGAATTAGATGTGATTGAAGGGTTTTTGATCTCTTTGTGTCAAAATGGATGGGATATGTTCGGAACAGCAGGATTCAACTATGCATTGGGTGAAATTACTCCCGTTTCATTTGAGGGGCAGACCTTTTATGACATCAATGATTTTCTTGATTATTATAGCTCTGGCTCATGGACGGAGATACTCACAATTCCAGCACCAGAATTAACGCCAGCAGAAGCAGCAGTTGCATGCAATTGTAATGTGTTGGAAGACATCCTTTTTGGGTACAATTCATCTGAAGGAACAACATTGACAATCTCAGGTATAAGTGCCCCATTATTTCTAACTTATTTACAAGAAGAATTCTATGACTCTGGCGATGTTCTTCCTACACTTCAAGATTTAAGTGATTGGTCAAGCGGATGTTCTAATACTTCTGATTTAGCACTCAATTTATTTCCGCCATTGTATGATTGCTCAGTAATGTTTGAAATTGACAACACTGAATTAGAATGTGAAGTGGCTTTTCAAGAGCTTGAAGACATTGCCTTTGCAGAGCAAAGTGAGGAGTATTTTCAAGCTGCTATTGATGAATTCACTGACACTTATATGGAGGCTTGGTATGAAAACCTTGAAGGAAGAGAGACCTATAAGATGAAATATAATAAGCTTGATTATCAGCACACCTTGTACTATTACGATCAGGCTGGAAATTTAGTCAAAACAGTTCCTCCAGCTGGTGTAGTCCCTTTGTCAGCGGCTGAGATTGACCTTACGCAAGATTATCGCAATGAGGGAGCGGGAGATTTTATGAATCCATCTCATAAAATGACCACTTTGTATTCGTACAACAGTATTCAGCAAATGGTGAATTCCATAACACCCCATGGAGGTGAAACGCATTTCTGGTATGATAATTTAGACAGAATAATAGCTAGCCAAAACGCTAAGCAATTCGTCAATGGTTGCTATAGTTACACCATATACGATCAAATTGGCAGGCCTTATGAAAGTGGACAAGTCTGCTCAGTAATTTTGGACGCTGAAATTATTTATGACCTTACAACCTTCACAAGCATTGTTCTTTCTGGATCACGGGAAGATGTCAGCTACACCTGGTATGACTCTCAGGTAGCCAGCACTGAAGTTTTGGCCGCTTTTGAAGGGCAGTCCCAATTGAATTTAAGAAACAGAGTAAGCATGATGGCATACCTGCCGAAGCTTATAAGTTCACCTGAGCTAGAATATACTTCCGCAACGGCCTTTTCATATGATGTTCATGGCAATGCTACTGAGGTTATTCAAGAAATCAGAGAATTACACCCTATTGGGCAAGGCGTGAAAAAAATGAAATATACTTTCGATGTTTTCAGTGGGAATGTTCGCGAAGTATGGTATCAAGAAGGAGAATGGGATCAATTCGCACATAGGTACTGTTATGATGCTGACAACAGACTTCAATCGGTATTCACATCTGATGATGGAAGGAATTGGAGCAATGATGCAAAATACTTCTATTACGCTCATGGACCTTTAGCACGGAAAGAAATTGGAGACAAACAAGTGGCGGCAGAAGATTTTGCCTATACCATTCAAGGGTGGCTTAAAGGTGTAAATAGCGCAACGCTTCGTCATAATAGAGATATTGGAAAGGATGGCTATGACAATGTTAACTCACCTAAAGTCAATTCACATTTTGCGGAAGATGCATATGGCTTTACATTAGATTACTTCTTAGGTGACTATAAGTCTGTCAATTACAACGGGCTTGAAACTGACGAATTCCAAATACAATCTTTGAGCATTTTCGGTTCAGATTTCAGAGAACTATATACGGGGAATATTGCCTCCATTTCTCAAGCTTACTCCCAGCTTGAATCTCCTTTGAATGATGAACACATGAATCATCATACCGCACTATATAGTTATGATCAGCTTCATAGAATAAAGGCGGCTGGATATGTGATTACTGACATGAATCAAGCGTCCTTAAAAAACAATAACCTTCATCCTTTAGGTTCAGCAACTTCAGACCAATTCAAAAGCACTTATTCATATGATCCAAATGGTAACCTTGAAACATTAACTCGAAATGGACACACTCAGGATGCCTTGAGCGACCTACCAATGGATGATTTTGTTTATTCATATTTTGAAAACACTGGTCAAGGAGCTGGTTTTGAAGCAAAGAAACTGAATCATGTAGTCGATAATTTTGATGGCGATGGGTCACCATGGAACTCGGATTTAGAAGGTCAGTCTAGTGGTAATTATGAATATGATGAAATAGGTCAAATCATCAAAGATGTTGAAGGAGGTATTGGTTGGATAGAATGGAATGTTCAGAATAAAATTGAACGAATTGTGAGGCCTAATCTAATAGAAGGTCAATACCTAACTGATATTGAATTTCAATATGATGCACTTGGGAATAGGATTTCTAAAATCCTGAAACCAAGAGATACAAACGGCAATATTTTGGATGAAACTTTCTGGCGAAAAGATTATTACATTAGAGATGCCAATGGACAAGAGATGGCTATCTATTCTCAACAGATGAATTTGTCTACTGGAACAATTTATGACTTAAGTTTTCTTTTGAATGCCACCCATTTGTATGGTTCATCACGCCTAGGGGTAGAGTCAAAACATAAAGGCACTTCGAGCATCTTAAATAATGTTCAGTTCGTTGGTGTTCAACATACCTTTGGCGGAGGAATTGGAATAATTCAAGAATCTCATATTAATTCAGCGAACTATAACAACGAGGCTTTTGCTAGTTCAAATGCGTATTTTGAAAAAGAGCTAGGCTTTAAACAGTTTGAGATCTCAAATCATCTGGGAAATGTAACAGCGATTATTCAAGATTGTAAAACGCTTGAGATTGATCTTGAAACTCTATACAATGTCTATAGACCAAGAATATCTTCATTGAGCGATTATTACCCCTTTGGAATGCAGATGCCGGGGAGGCAGTTCTCTCAAGGAGAGTATAGATATGGGTTCAATGGTAAAGAAAAAGACAACGAGCTAGCTGGTGAAGGAAATTCAATTCATTTCGAATTCAGAGAATATGATTCGAGAATAGCTCGGTACTCTTCATTAGATCCGCTTTCGGCTGAATATCCCTGGCAATCGCCTTACGTATATCACAGAAATAGTCCAGTGGCTTTTATTGATTGGCTTGGACTAGGAGATCCTATCAAACCAAAGGATACAGGATCGCAAGAAGCTGATAATATTATTACTGCCAATGAAGGAACAGGTCGGAAAAGGGGTTTCACATCATGGTTTTGGCATGTGGACGAAAATGGGGATGGAGATTGGCTTGAAAAAATGGATTTCATTTCATACTGGTTCTCTAAAGGATATTCATTGGGAGTATCTGAAGTGAATGATCAAACGGTTGAAAGAGGAATGAAAAGCGGTCCTTCATCTCTCGTCCTATACTCACAGGAGAAAGGAGAAGAAAGCTTCAAATTTCGCGTGGGAATTCACATGGGGGCAATGAAAAAAGAATTCTATTCCTCAGAAGCTTATCAGGCCTACAAGAACGGATTCCAAGAAGGTTATGAGTCATTCAATTATTCAGCACATATGTCAAGTGGGGCTATTGCATACGCTGACCCTACCTTCGAAATTATTCTAACCGTATCCACTTTCGGAGGATATAGTGCATTTCGATCAGGATTACGTTTAGGATTTAATAGATTTGCTGCTAAGGGGGGTACGAGTGTAGTAAAGCAAGCTGCAGTACACGGAAACTCACTAAAGAGTCTCAAACCAACTTGGGGATATAAATTATATTCGGCTGACGGAACGTTTTTGAAGAATGGAATAACAAACAAATTAATACCTGAAATGAGATATACTAAGGCGTTTATGTCTGACAAGTATATGGTGCCATTCAAACAATTCCCTAATAGGCTTGGGGCATATCAATGGGAGTTCGGACAAAATCAAATTTTGCGAGGACCTTTAAACTTAAATATGCACTAAGGGATGAATAATGATAAAAATATTTTTGGCTGCTTTTTCAAAGTCGGATTTGACCCAAGTTTAACCGAGCATGATTTTTCAAATTTGGCAAATACATTTAAGGGTTATATATGGGGAGAGAAAGGCATTTGCGATACATTGAAGAAGTTGAATAACGAGAATTATGGAAAGGACTTGAAATTAGCTCTATTCCAATTTAATGTAAAACCAACAGCAATTGAACTACAAAGATTAAAGGAGATAGAACCCTACAGAGCAAAAGAAAAAGCAATTGGCATACCGATAATAGTAACTGATGAAAACTTTTTTAGCAAATCAGAAGAGGGACGTTACAGTTTTTTAAAGCAATCGATTTTACAGAAGTTGGATTTATTGGCAGAAGTGGTAAAGAAAAGAAAATTGGATACCAAAATGGATTTGCTTAAAGCAGATTTAGAGAAACTTTTAAGTTAAAAAGTAATAGGATATAATAACAAAAGCCTCAGGAAATTGGGGCTTTATCATTTAAGAAAAGCCTGCAATTTATTTTTAGCCAGAAAGGCATCCAAGAAGGTGTAAATACATTGTTTGTCTGTTTCTTCCAGTTCGTTAATCTCTTGAAATCTTTTGAGCATTACAGGGTCTTTATATGGTACTCCCCATCCGTAGGACAGGTTTGGGTTAGTTCTTAAGTATTAAGACGCCATTTTCTTTTGATTGAACATTTGATCTGGTGGCACTTTACCGATCTCAGTATGTCGTCTTTCTTTGTTGTAAAAGTTGATGTATTGTTTTACGTTTTCATAGAGTTCAACGCCTCCATTTGCAGGGTACAGGTAGACTTTCTCGTACTTCAGAAACCGCCAGAACCTTTCGATGTAAATGTTGTCTAGAGCCCTTCCTCTGCCATCCATTGAGATCTTGATCTTATGTGTTTTCAACGTTTCAATGTATTGGTTGCTGGTGTATTGAGAACCTTGATCGGAGTGGACTTGCAACAAAAAACCGGACAAAAAGTTAAGCTGCATATTTGATTTAGGCGGTATTCAAAAATCATTGCCCCCCTCACAGCCACCACCCAGCTCACTGAAAAACAGCAACAAGATTATAAACCACTCTCACCAAGTGTAACACCAACGCTGAAACTTCAGCACTTTTATTAAGTGGCTGTTAGCTGATTAAAACACCCTCCACCACCCCTCCAAATTCTCTATACGTTCTGCATGCTGATGCTAGAGAAGAAGAGAAAATGAAAATTTGACGTATGTATGAAGTGAGAGTGGTGGGTGGAGAAGAGTTTTGTTGTTTTAAAGATGCTTGATTGGTCTAGGTTTTGGGGGGCGCTTGAACCCACGAGCGGAGCTCGCGGCTACTACAACCGTCCAATGAAAGTTGATAGTTCCTTCACAAAACACCAGATTGATTTCTGGCGCTTCCGAATGGACGAACGCAAGCGGTCGTCCTTGTCAGAGGATTTAGATACGGACGGACATCAGTCCGCCCCTACGGTAGTCTCATTCAAACGAAATTCCTATTTCTAAAAACTATATCGATGGTGGATGTAGCCACGAGCCTAGCTCGTGGTAAGGCGATGAGAACGAACGTTTAAGATTTCCGCGAGCGAAGCTCTCGGAAATCTTAAAAACGCACGGGGGCGATCCTTTTTCCACGAGCGGAGCTCGCGGCTACAACATTCAATCGAGATCATTTTATACCTCGTGGAAGAATAATCCCAACCCATTACAATCCCCTTCGGCCTTGTCTTCTGCCCCGTAGAAGGTCAAACTGAAAATCCGTAATCGAAATCCACTGTTTGACCGCAGGGAGTTTGGATAGAGATAGGATTGAAGTTTAGAGCTTCCAGGAAAGACGACACAGCCTTGATTTTTGATCCACTTTGTATTAAGACAAAGTGGAATAGAGAAAAGAAAATAATCATGGTTCATGTTCCCACGAGCGACACTTTATCCCACGAGCGGAGCTCGCGGCTACAACATCTGTCCATTGGGAGTTGGTAGTTCCTTCCTGAAACAAAAGATTGCTTCGGTGCCCTTCTCAATTCAAGAGCCTTCCTTTGATGCTGTTAATTATTCCAATTCAATATCAATTCAGTCTTATACTATTGGGCAAAGTAGTCTAGGATACAAGAATTATGAACTGGGCAATCACCTTGGAAACGTTCTTGCCACAATTTCGGATGCGAAAACACCTGAAGGTGAAAACCTAGATGGGACAGCTCAAAGTTATATTTCAAGAATCGCTAACTTGAACGATTATTACCCCTTTGGGATGCAGATGCCGGGGAGGCAGTTCTCGCAAGGAGAGTATAGGTAAGGTTCAATGGAATGGAAAAAGATGATGAGCTGGCTGGAGAAGGGAATAGTTATACCACTCACTTTAGGCAGTATGATTCGAGAATTGGACGGTGGTTGAGTCTAGATCCAAAAGCAGGTAAATATGCTAGCATTAGTCCGTATGCTTCATTTTTGAATAATCCTATATATTTTACTGACCCTTACGGAGATGACCCTCCTGAAACAGTTGGAGGCTTGCTTGACTATTTAGGTAATTACGAAGGCAATGGATTAAGTAGAGCCTCTAATACAGGAGAATTGTATTCGTGGTTTGATGGAACAGCTGAAGTTAATGGTTTCTCTTGTATTCAGTCGTGCTTAAATTTTTATGGTATTTCTAATGACGTTTTCCCGAAGTTTGTACAAACTGGACGTTCAGGCTCTTCAGTTACAACCCAACACGAATATGTTAAGCGTGCAGAAGCTGGAAAAGCAGTTTGGGAAGGAAGTGGAGCAGACGCGTTGTACACTGTTGTTACAGGTAAGGATGTTGATACAGATGAAGAGACTTCCCGAACTGGTGCAGTAATAGAACTTGGTCTTACTTTGATTCCAGGTGAATTCGGTCCATTAGAGAATAAAGCCGGTCGTTTTGTAGGTAAATATGTGGATGATCTAACTGGTTATGCCTACGGCTTGAAGAGAACTGTTCTAAGGGGTAAAGATGGCAAGCTAGCGAAACATGCAAAGGATCTTGGTTTCCCGTACTCTCCGCAACTAGCTCAATCTCATACCGATGAAATATTTTCGAAGGTGAACGATTTAGTGAGTATTGCAGATCTATCACGCATAAAAGTAGGTCGTTATCATGGGTTTAATAATGCAATATTCTATATTAGCGAAGGTAAAATGATTATTACTCAATCGGATGGAACATTTGTGTCAGCGATAGGTAAAACTTCAAGTGATTGGTACCAAAAGGCCAAGTATCTTAATCCAATTGAATAATGAATAATGAATAATGAAAATCTTATTGGTGCTCTAATTACAGGCTTTTTTTGTAAGATTTGGCCTCCAATTGGAATAGGGGCAATATCTGAAATTGACCTTCAACCAATTTTACAATTTAACAACGAAAATGAGGGCTGGCTAATTAATTTGGCGAATAATGAAGTTAATATTTGTCAGGTGACTATTCCTCATAAAACCTTTCGTGGTGAAAATTTATTAGAAGATGTAAATCGCTTCAAAAGAATGACAAAGGATATTCATGTCGCTTATCGCTATTATGAATTTACAGATAACAGGTTTAAAGATTTTATTGGAAGAGAATTGAGAAGAATTGTATTGAACAAGTTACCTAATGAATCCGTGACTTCCATAGACATCCATACCGATAGAGACGTTTTACATTGTTTCTCGGGAGCAGATGGTACTCAATTCACAACCAACCATTTTGGAAATCGTTTCTTTGAGGATTTCAATAGTTTTCTAGGTGACACGATTGAGGAGAACCTAAAGACTCTCCAGAACTTTTGAACATTCGAAATAGTATTTTACCACCTTCCCAATCCCCTCAACACCCTCCACCATACCTTCAATTTCTTCTCACGTTCTACATATTGATGCCAGAGAAGAAGAGAAAATTGAAACTTGACGTGTGAATGAAACTCTCGGGAATCTTAAAAACGCACAGGGCGATCCTTTTCCCACGAGCGGAGCTCGCGGCTACTACATCCGTCCAATCGAAGATGGTAGTTCCTTCCTGAAACAGTAGATTGATTTCTGCCGCTTCGGAATGGACGAACGCAAGCGGTCGTCCGTGTCAGATGTTGTAGACACGGACGGACATGAGTCCGCCCCTGCGGTAGTCTTATTCAAACGAAATTCCTGTTTCTAAAAACGATATCGATGGTGGATGTAGCCACGAGCCTCGCTCGTGGTAAGGCGATGAGAACAAACTTTTAAGATTCCCACGAGCGGAGCTCGCGGCTACTACAATCACCCAATTGAAGTTGGTAGTTCCTTCACGAAACACGAATCTCATTCGTTGGATGAAGTAAAAAGTGGTCAAAAACGCGAAAAAGGCCCTCTTTTCCGACCCGAAAAACCCCATTTTAGATTTATTTTCATGTACGTTGGGAAATCGGGACGTGAATTTTTGATTTTGATGATAAAATCAATCAGGTCAGTTAATACAGGATGTTTTTGGTTGATTTACAATACTAAGTAAAAATGGAAAGTGGGCGATACAGCGCGAAAAAGGCCATTTTGAGAAGTACGTTTAGAATCGGCAAATCACGACCATCCAAAATTCCTTCTAACCTTTGTGACGAGCCCAACGGTAAATCGCATTTACCACTGGGAGTGTTAAATTAAAGTTAGAGCCTATGCATACAACGGGGTTAGTTCAAGAGGAAGGAATTGGTATCTGTCGAAGTCTTGACGAAGATGGAACGTCCTTCCCTGTAAAACAAAACCCATCATCAGCGGCAGGGCCGTTACCTCAGAACCGGACGATCAATTCGTTCAATAACAATTAGCAGGCGTCAGCACTGATTCCTGATTATTAATTAATACACTTTATATGACAAGTTTAATATCACTTACAATAGACACGCTTACTTACTTGAAGCAAAAATGGAATTCAGAAGTAGCGGAATTAGAACGCCAAATGGCCAAAGAACAGAAACGTTTAGATGCGCGTTTGGACAGACAGGAGGACAACACAGAGCAGGTTAGTGCTGCAGAGCAAGCATTGAACAATGCGCAAAATGTGTTGGACGCCATGATCCAAGCAGCGGTAGATGAATCTGCCATTGTATTGCAGCAAGCCACAGTTGAAGCGCTTACCAGCGAATACGAAGAGGAGCTGCAAGGCGATAGTAACCTCACCGCCGAGGATGTGCAGCTAGCCTTGATGAACATCGATGTGCTGGGCGCTGAAAAAGGCGTGAAGGAAGAGCGTGTGCTCCAAGTGGAAACCATTTTGAACAACGCTGGATAATCGAAACCATCCACCATGATTGAAATTGACCAGGTTTGCCCGCACCAGCGTTGTTAGATGTGCACTGTAGTGACGTTGGTGCTAGGTAAACCGATTGGAAAGAACACAAGCGTTCCTTTAGAGACGAGTTATAGAAATGAGGTGTAGCGTTCAGGAGTTAGGAATAGAAAGAAAGGACATAGGTATCTGTCTCATCATTTTCGAAGATGGAGTGTTCTTCCATTCATTAAAAAGAAGATTATGAAAAACATCACACTTTACACAGACGAACAACTTCGTCGCGTTGGCGGCATGTGGTTGGTGAAATCAACAGAATTGAATTGGAAAGCGAACAAGCTAAAAGCGCGTTTGCAAAAACGATTGGAGCGTGAAGCAAAGCGACATGCATCATTGGAACCCACACATAAATTATTATTTACCGCAAAGATTGTCCTGGACGCCTTGTTGCCGCATGGGGAATCAGAAGCGGTTGAATTGGTTCGCCTCCAGATTACAGAATGTGAGGCCAAGATCCACGATGTTACTTACCGTTACAATCTATTGAGCGAGGAGGAAATTGCCTTGAAATACATGGGGCTTGAATTGGCAGAGATGAAAGCGGCGATGGCTAGAACAGCTATGGTTGAGGTAGAAGCAGAGTTGGCGAGTAGGGTAGTTGTAATGGAATTGGTTGAAGCCATTGAGGCAGACGCCCTTATTTCAGAGGGAACGACTGTTTCAAAAACGCTGTCTTTTGTAACGAGCAAAAAAGCAGAATTGGAATTGAGTATTTTGAAAACACTGCGTCAGTCGCCCAATGGCTTTGCGCGGTTGAGGGGGTACAGAAATGCCGCTAAGAATGTAAACTTAGTCCG
>Ga0222668_1000708_pt1 | contig 18851 bp, 20 predicted proteins | sample AntAcemetagen728_FD_179823 | JGI IMG/M metagenome (GOLD analysis project Ga0222668, IMG submission 179823) | Saline water microbial communities from Ace Lake, Antarctica - #728 | ecosystem: Environmental > Aquatic > Non-marine Saline and Alkaline > Saline | place: Antarctica: Ace Lake... | reverse complement strand
GCTAAAGATAACTTGGTGTAGTTATGAGTCAGGAACCATTTTTCATCGTTGTCTTCGCAAATTTTCTGGATAGTTTCCATTGTGAGTTGTGAGATGGGAATATTCGGGGAAGTGACTTGACTTAAGTGGTTAAAGAACACAAACGATCATATTCAAATGGATCTTTCAAGTCTGTCTAAAATGGATCTTTCCAGGATTCCCAAAAACCTGTTAGGTATACTCCAAGATAAAGAACTCTCAATGGCCCAGAAAATGGTAGCATTTAACATGTTCATGCCAAATTTACCAGCTAGTCCTGAACACGATAAGGCGTATGACGATAACCTAGAGGTTGGTCGCAAGATTAAGCGTCTTGTGGATGAGGGGAAGATTCGTATAGGTGGATTTGATAAAAATTTCAAACTTGAAATAATTATCAATTAGTTATACCTTTTAAAATTTTCTCATACCCCTTCTTTCTGGCTAGTAACATCGGTGTCCAACCGCTATGCGATGCCTTGTTGATGTCCGCACCCGCATCGGTCAGTATATGCACAGTTGTCGCGTGGCCATATTCAATAGCGTGTAACAAAGGCGTCCAACCAATATCATCAGTCTCGTCAATGTCCACACCCGCCGCGATCAGGGCCTTCACTACCCCATCGTGACCATTTCCAGCGGCCATGGAGATTGCCGTCTGACCAATATGATTACGCACGTTTATGTCAGCACCCGTCTCGATCAATGCTAGTACCTCTTGTACGTTGCCGAGTTGGGCGGCTATTGAAAATGGTGTAAATATCATATTTATAGTAAGTCTAACATCCTTAAGTCCTACTCGTATTGTCGCAACTCAGCTTCAATTTCTCGCATATTTTCCCGGAGACGCGCTTGATCACTCAATGCTATATCAAGCATTTTTCTCCCATCTTCCAAACGTCTCATTTTTAGTTGGTTATCCACAACCAAATATCTTTTAAAGAACGCACGTGGGTCGCTAATCAAATGGCCGCATACAGCCTGAAGTCCTTCGAGTGTGAGCGTTTTGGGTTTCAGGTTAAACCGTTTAGCCGCATCACTGATCGCTTCTGTTTTCACACCCTCTGTAATACGTTGTCGAATTTTCGCAGATGTCAATATACATCGAATCTCACGAATTTCGTGAACGAGACGGCAAAGTTCACCCAAAATCCTATGTTTTCTCGCATTTAGTTCGTCTCTGGATGGGCCTGTGTTTTTTGGGATGGTTTTATGGAGATCCATCATAAGGTTGCATAGCTTCAAGTAATCCCCATCGGAGATTGACTTGGAGTTATGGTCAATGATAGACATCATGGTGGTAAGGGATTCCATGATGATACGTATATATGTTTGATGTATTCGGTGACTGACTTAAGTCCTATACGAAAAAGCGTTCATCTCCACGTTTCAACCTAAACATGTGGTCGTATGTGTGGAGGAAAACAACGGAAAGAACGCCTGTAGAGATAACAGCCCTGTTCATCTTACGCACAGACCACGCGTAAGCTAAAATCAGTATGAGGATTATAGATTGGATGAAAGTAATCTTTGGTACGACGAAACGGCTTTTAACCGTTTTAACTTCGTTCGTGGGCTCCGGTGTATATTTTTCCATTCGTTCGCCGTAACCTGGCATTTTTATTTTATACAGAGAAATTAATGCGGGAGTTATTATTGATACCATTATTTCTCACCCTGTATGATTATCTCAAATCACCAATAGACTTATTATACTTCCAAAAGCCAATGAGACCCCTTATCGGTATGAGAAACACGCTCATAGATATCATACTTCATAAATCCGAGTATAATACCGCACATTATCCAAGTCTTTGGTTTGTAAAGGCAAATTACAATACAATTCTATACGAGTATGAAAAGGGTATCGCTACCGCAAATAAAAAATACTTCCATGATCTCGACCCATGGTTCGAGAAGAATGATGGCTACTATTATTATGAAGTGAAAGATTTTCCAGAAATTCAGAATATTATTGATACCGTTCCATGCGTAGATAAAGGAAGTGCTAAGTTCGCAGTTATAGAAGGACCAATGACTATAGCCCCACATCGCGCAGAGAGTAATCTTCTGTTGAGATATCACCTTACGATGAAAGGTGGCGACGATTGTACACTCTATACATCAAACCACGTACATAGACACGAATCGCGAAAAGATTTTTTATTTGATCACTCCCGATTTCACAGCCTCGATAAACGTGGACTTCAGACACGTGTCGTACTTATTTTAGATGTTCATAGATTTAATAATTCGTTACAACAACATGGGTCGTATTAATCTCATCTCCTACACGGTTCGAGTGAATTTTGAATGCATATTTTTTATGGTACTCGCGCTTAATATACGAACCGTATAACTCCTCGATAAGAGGTGTTTTACCGATCACCATCATACACCGCGCTTTTGATTTTTTAAAACACTCGGCGAGTTTATGATGTTCCTCCTTGCCAAACGAACAATACCCATAATCAGTAAACTCGCTATCGTACGGTGGGTCCAGGAATATGAAATCCTTGGGATCGTTACACATATCAAAGATCTCTTCGAAACCTTTTTTATGTATATCTGTACCCTTGAACACGTCTTTATACTTTTCATCTTTCAACTCCTCATAATTGAACGTTTTGTAGCGGCCATATGGAATATTGAACTTACCACTCTTGTTATACCTCAACATGCCTCGAAAACACGTTTTTCTCAGGTAGAAAAATCGTTTCGCATTATCAAGTGGTGTTTCAACCTTGAATTGGTCGCGCACATTATAATACGCCTCATCCGTATTTGGATTTTCATTTAAAAACGTGTGAATAGCATCCCCTTTCCCATCCTTCATCGCTCTATAAAAATCAATTAATTCTTCGTGTACATCTGATACAACGGCTCGTTCTGGTTCAAGGTGGAAAAATACAGCTCCACCCCCGAAAAAAGGTTCGACATATGTCGAAATATCAGTTGGAATGAGATCATCGAATCGTTTTATTTCATCCTTCTTTCCACCTGACCATTTAACAATTGGTTTCATATCTATCTATCTTGCGGTCAGCATCTTTAAGCGTTTTCAAATCCGTGAGCGCTTCAATAGCAGTACGCTCCTCCTCTAACATATCCTGTTCGATCAGACGGTCTACAATAAAACGAACCCAGTGTTTATACGCCTCCTCGTTCTCAAACGGACACGCTATATTTAAAACATTAAAATATTCCTGAACGGATATTACCGCAACCCCACGTTCAGTATAAAAGTTGGTATTTTTAGACTTGTTTAGAGTATCCAACGAAAAGTGTCGGAGGGCTGTAATGTACCCATCACACTTTTCCTCGTTCACGATAGCCTTCACCTTTTCAGCCGTTTTAATACGTTTTTCTGAATCTAATTGTAGATTCGATTTTAATTCTGAATATATTTTTTCGGTTTTACCATTATCGTGCGTTCTCGAAAATAAATGATCGCGCTCTTTTTTACCCTTTGCGTTAGGTGGCTTTACATCATTCCATGAGGATACGGAGCTGATATAGATACGGAGTAGGTCTTCAATCGAAGTACCTATTCGAATAGACTGCGACTGAGAAATTGAAATGTTTACGAGTGTATTAATCGATTCAAAATTCTCTTGTGTTTTTCTGGGTTTCTTGTCATTGAAATAATTTGAGGTGAGACGCTGGAGTGAATTCATTATTCTTATATAATGAGTAGACATCTACTACTTAAGTACAATTAAAGATTATAACACACTGGTATATACATGTCACTCACGCTCACGTTTACTATCCCAACTATAAGAAATATCAAAACGCGGGCTTTTACCGATCCCGCTCAGTACGATACGGAAATCAATTCCGCGCGGGGGTTCAAGTCACCTATCGCGAGTAAGACTAAATCTAAATCTAAATCGAAATCGAAAGTCCGGGTTGAGAATGGTATCATCTACGACCCCGCACAATTTGATGCGGACGAAAACGTAGAGAGGCATTACATGGGTAAAACTGAATAATTACACTTAAGTCGTGTCGAGATCATGTAAATATTCACAATTCAAATGTCTTCCAACATGAACTCCCGATCCATTACTGACTACATCCTCAAGCTCGAGAAGGATCTCGTCGAAACCAAAAAACAAAGGGATTGCGACTCCAAAAAGTCTCGTACCAAGATTAAGCAACTCGAGAAGGATCTTATTGGTTCTGAAATTCGAAGGGTTTCTGATGTCATCAGCGAAGCTGATCAGTATAAAAGCACCGTCGATAAACTCAAGAAGGAGAACTCCGAATCTCGCACCAAGATTGAACAGCTCAAGAAGTTGTACGCCCAAGCCGAAGATGAAAAGGTTGATGCTCTCAGTGCACTCACCGATTTCAAGTACAAGACCAACTGCCTGTCTAAATCCAGTTACACAGACTCGACTGCTAGGGTTTGTGGTAAATCCCCATACTGCAAAACTCGTGCAAACAGTGTGATCGTCGAGCGTCTTCTGGAATTGGGTGAAATGACATCCGATTTCTACAAGACGGGTGCATACCATTGTGCGGCGGATACGATCGCCAAACTGGAGTATGTAGTTGAAAGTGGTGAAAGTGTGCGCCATCTCAGTGGTATTGGTAAGAGCATTTCAGCTAAGATTGATGAGTGTCTCGAGGAAGAAGACTCCGACTACGAGGCTTCTGAGTGTTCTGACAGCGAATCGATCGCCTCGAACGATCTTTCGGAAGAAGTCTCGAACACGCATGAATTGTTTTCATCAAGTGATGACGATGTTAGCGAAGCATCATCATACGATGACTATCACGTGACATTCCACACGAATGTAATCATCGCTGATGAACTCGCTAATCTTGGTGCACTCGAAAAGTGTGCCGGAGCGAGCGACTGGAAGGTTAAGGCGTATACGAAAGCGGCTAAGTTGATTGATAACTTAACCTATGAAGTGCTGAACGGTACCGACCTTATGAAGTTCGATGGTATCGGCCAGGGGATTGCTGATAAGGTTGATGAGATTATTCAATATGGGACAACGAGACGTGCAAATGATCTTAAGCAGGCATACCCTGACAAGTGCAATTAGATCCACGGTGCGGGTCTCTTCTTGAATTGTGGTTATCGTTTATGAAATCGGTGAAGTAAAAAACAGTTAGTGGTAGCATTTTAATATTACAACTTTTTATATGAAGACGCGTCGTCATAATTAACATACTCCTTCTCTTCTGTATCGTAAAACGCGTCGCTATCCTCAATTAACATCTGTCTCACCACATCGTATAATACATTGGTCAACGCGAATTTATACGCGAGAAATCCAATGAATGTCGCACCGTAATCGAAATCAAAACTAAACGGGGCATGGTTCCACATACTCTCAAAGATCACAGTTCCCACTGGAACGAGTATCTGCGTTTGAAACGGTGAATGTTCGATATCATCTACATGTTTACTCAATGTATTCAGGTACGTGAGTGAAGTAACCGCGCCGAGCGTCGCTGACACACCCTCTACAGCCCCTTGTGTGATAAAATAGGATGATGCGATAGCTGTCCCATATCCGATAGTTGTTCTACGGAGAGTAGTCTTTAGCCTGTCGTATTCCGTCTTTACAACCGGTTTCGGTTTAATCGTCGTCGCGAGAGTGAGCATTATATACTATACGTATTATATCTTTATTGCCAATGGAATGGAGTTCATGATTAATTCACTTGTTTTAATGAGTTTATATTTTCCATCTGCGTGAATTCCCTCGTCAATTAATTTTTTAAACGTTTCAACATTTACATCTTTATGAGTATCATCATGGCAATGTGCGTAGTTTTGAATCTTATTCGCCACAAACACTTCGTCCCCAAATGAAGAGAGATGCCACCCAGCATTATTATAATGGGGTATACTCCATCGCATCTCTCTCATTTTCTGTGGTGATACCTGCATTAACACTTCTTTTGTAGTGATAACCGTACCATACCATGGTTCAAGTTCTTGAATATAATTAAAATTATACTGAAATGCGATCATATTATACGAGCACATCTTTACATCAGGTGGTAGTCGTAGGGCAGTTCTATTCGGAATTTCGTCTACATCAGATACCATGACAATATCATCATCTTTAAATTCATCTAGACCCCGTGTAATACAATTCCGTTGGAAATTTTCCCGTATCCAGGGATCTTTATCCGTCGGGTTGTCTCGAATAATTACATGTATAATCCTACCCGACCATTCTTCAAACTCTTTTTTATTTTCGTCAAAAAATAATTTTTTTTCTTCTCCTCGGTGCGTGACAGTTGATTCCACTAGAACAAATTTATCTACAACACCATCAAGGTATCTCAATCTTTTTTTTAAAACATCGATTTCATTATAAAAAATAAAACAATCTACAAGCATATATTAGTTCACATTTTTATCTTTTAAGTCTATCTTCACGATCGAAGAGTCTTCAAACCCAGATACATTTTCTATCGATTTTTTCATACAAAATTCACGGAGAGCTTTTGAAACGTCACTACCATGCCTGCAGTCGTGACACAGGATGGCCCCATTTTTCTTCATTTTTGGTAAAATCGCATTCAAATCTTTCAAGGCACCTTCAAATGAATGATCACCGTTTATGAATGCAAGGTCTATACTTTCATCCTTGTGAATATTGAGTGTATACGCACTGTCACCGCGAATAGGAATAACTATGTTTTGTAGGTTGTTGTTCAACACGTTTTCATAAAAAGTGTAAAAATAATCGTCGACTTTCGGTGGTGGGCCGGATTCACCTGACAGTTCTTCCATGTGTTCGAGCCATATATCGTGACAGTATACAGTGGAACCATACTTACTCGACAGTCCAGCAAGAACCCCACTACACCCCAGGTAACTCCCCGTTTCTGCATATTTACTGTTCATGGGTAATTGAATATAGTGGTTCAGGAGTACATTCGTATCAGCTTCATTTAGTGTACCCTTAACACCGTTCACATAAGTATATGCCATATCATCATCAGTAACTTCGAATTTTAGATCCATTATACTATTACTGTTATCACACCTTTAAGCGACACATATAAAAAAAATGTTTCCTAATAATAAATGTCAAACCCTCGTATGAAAATGGGTGGGATCGCAGTTCTAGTTATTCTCGGTGCCGTGTTTGTCGCGATATCGTCTATAGGTATCGGTCGATACAACAAATGTGCTGAGATCCAGGGGGATGCCAAATATGAAAACAGGAAGATATTCCTTTCTCAACTTCTCACGATTATGATTACCATACCCGCGACCATCGCGGCCATGCCTATTCTCAACACGATGGCTGGTTCTTCTAAGAGCTCCGCACCCCTGATTGCCATGCTGATGGGTGTTGCCGGTTTGATCGTATCTGTATTCACATTTCAAATCGTGAACAATGATACAGCGTGTGAGAAGGTCTCAGGTGAAAAGAATATGGCGATCGCAGGGATGGTTTTATCCATCGTAGCCATTCTGGGTAGCGGGGGTGCACTGTTCTACAAGAACAAAAATGCAATCCGGGAGAGCATGTCTCCCCGTGTGACACCCATCAACCAAGAATTTTACCCCAATGCGTAAATGATTAAAAAAACATATAAGAATACAAGGCATGCAACTTCATGAGGCTACATATTTAGTTTGTATGCTTATCGTCCATGTCGTTCGTAACGCGGGTAAAATAACATTTGAAGAGAAAATGAAAGTGCTTCATCTCTGCTTTTCCCTACTCCGTTCCGTTGAAGACACTTTATATAAAATATACAATTGCGAAAACAAACCAATGATAGAATACAACGCCGAATAGTTTGATCCCTTTTTATATTGATAGATCAACCATAGGATACTCGCCAAAATTCCCATATATAAATACATATACGTATTTTCGTCTACTTTTCTATCTTTTGCGTCGATCACACTCAATACCATCTGACTAATACCCAATGTGATCGCAGACCCCGCGATAAAATCATCTGACTTGACCATCATTTATATAATTAAAGATTTTAATCTGAATATATATATATAAATGGATACCATTTTGAAAACCTACGCCACGAAGTCTAAAGACAGTGCCATGCTCGTTAGCCGCGTTGAACGTCTCGTATCCAAATACGGTAAGACGGGTATCAATAAGGAAAACCTCTGCGGTCTCGTCTCCATCCTGATGATGGATGTTCAGATGATGAAGGGTTTGACCGGTCCTGAAAAGAAGGATCTCGTGATCGATCTCATCTACTCTGTCATCGAGCAAATTGATGCGGGTGATCAGGATTCCGAACTTGAGACCGTTTTGAAGACTATGGTACCACCCATGATCGACAGTTTTTCAGTCATGTTAAAAGTAAATAAGGCTTGTGGATGTGTATAATATAGAATGAAATTTCCTACATTGGAAACAATGGTTGCATATGGAATATATACCATAAAGGACCTCGTGTTACATTCACACAATAAACTCAGAAAACGTACAATCACACCCCTAAATGAGTGTACTCATTGTTCGTTTGTATTTTCCGGTGATACATGTATTAACTGTATCACGCCTTCGGTTTGATTACCAGGCCAAGTACAGACTCTAAATTATTCTGATCTCGTTTAAGCGGTTTTTCACGTTTAAGGCGTAGTGGTTCATTCGTTCCCACTGTCCCTTTTATTTCGTATAGCTTGGCTACATTTTTAACTGGTGGAATTGTCAATTCGACACCAGGTTCCTCGACAATTTCCTCCCTTGGTTCATCGTCTATAACTACATTTGCTCTAAATTGCTCTATGGTATGTGTACCTCCAAATTCTAGTAATGTTTGTCGTTTGGGTGCGCACTGTATAGAACCCCTCTTACCGAAAAGCTGTCTACGCATCATCACCATGTTACCGCATATTATACCACCTCTCGAAAGACCGAATTGCTCGAGTGCGTACGTTTTCATACAACTCCACGAACAGAAGCGTCCACTCGTAACATATCGTTTACGCCGATCGTCATACTTCAGGGGAAGTTTCAAAGGCTCGTTCGCAAAATCGTGACAACACCACCAACACCACAACATGATTATATATATTCCGATATTAGTCTTTAAGTGTTGTTTTTTTTTGTCGTATAATAACATAATAGACCATGGCGTTAGGAAAAATGGCGCCGGTCGCACTGTTTTTTTTATTAATTATCATTGTCGTTGGTCTCTATTATCTGAAAAAAAATAACCAAGATAGTAAAAAGGTTGAAATTTACGATTCTATGCTCGGTCAGCTTATTACTACAACAAGAAAAGATGCTGCTGATTCGGGAGACGTACCTGTATTATCTAAACCAGGTGATATATCTATTGAAACTGACGAAGAAGTTAAGGATCGTATAGGTAAAAAATTTGACGATTTGGAAGGGCAGGGTGGATTGGACCTTATAGGTATGAATAAAACATCACTCGTCGCAGCTATTAACGCTGAAATAAAACAAGAATGTACATTCCCCAAACATGTCACGCTTGGATGTGGAACTAAATATATAGAAGATCCCAATAGTGAGTTTGGGTGTTGTATGTTAAAACCGGGTGAAGATGCAGAATTTTTAGTTGTAGAAATGGCTCAAACGATGGCTATTGAACTTGGAGCCTCTATTATTGTAGGTGCTGTACTTGAAAAGGCTGTAGGTAGAGCAATTGGTGTAAAAGCAGCAAAACCTGCTGCATCTAAAGCCGCCAAGGCGGCCGCTAAAAAGGTTGTAGCCGAAGCGACGGAGGGGGCTGCGAAGGAAGCTGGTGAGAGGGCGGCTAAAAAAGCCGCGGCAGAAGGTTTGGATGCAGCTGGTCAAAAAGCTGCCAGGGAAGCTGCCGAGACGGGTATTAAAAAGACGGCGAACAAAGCCGTGCAAAAAGTTGCAACGGAAGCTGCTGAAGAAGCTGCTGAAAAGGTTTTTAAGGAGGCTGGTGAAAAAGCTGTCAAAGAGACTGCTGAAGCCGGTGGTAATAAAGCCGCACAGGCACTCGCAAGAAAGGCTGCCGAAGAAGCTGCAGAAGAAACTGCACAGAAAGCTGCTAATAAAGCTGCTAAAAAAGTAGCTTCGGAAGCTGCGGAGGCGATTGCAGGTGAAGCTGTAGAAGCTGTTTCACAGAAAGCGGCGGCAGAGATTGGCGAGGCTGCGGTTGAAAAGGCTGCAAAAGAAGCGGCTGAAAAAGCTACACAGGCAGTGGCTGAAAAGGCGGCAGCAGCAGCGGCTGAAAAAGTTGCAGCAAAGGCAGCGGCGGATGCAGCTGTAGATGCAGCTGCAAAAAAGGCGGCAGTAGAGGTGGCCGAAAAAGCTGCTGAAAAAGCAACTGCTGAAGCACTTGAAGCTGGTGCCACGAAGGCGGCTAAAGAAGGGGCTCAAAAAGCGACTTTAAAACTCGCTCAAAAAAAGGCGGCAGCTGAAGCAGCTGAAGCGGTGTCCGAAAAATTGGCGAAAGAAGCTGCGAAAGCTCTTGCAGAAAGGTTAGCTAGAGAAGCGGCTGAAAAAATAGCGAAAAGGGGGATGGCCATCGTCGCTGCGAAAGCCGCTGGGAAAGCCGTTGCTAAAAAGGCTGTGATTAAGGCGGCGTCGATAGCTGCTGCAAAGATGGCATCTATCGGGATTAAATACACCGCTATGGCCGCCGCGGGACCACCTGGATGGGCTGCTGCAGCTGTCATGTTATGTTTTGATGTATTAACCATCGCATTAGATATTATCGATGTCGACGGGTATGAAACGTATACATCTCAGTCAGCGCTTGATAGTATGCAGAGAAAGATCGTCGCTGATGGGTATAGAGCTGCAGTGGACAGTCCCGACTCCGATTGGCCACTACTATTTCCACTGACTGAAATTAATGAAGACCTTTACGCAGCTGCATCCAGTCTCATGATTTCTAAGATGTTCCAAGAATACGTGATACCCAATATTGAATTTGATCCAGTTGCCGGTCCCGCGTGGGATGGGTTTCTTGAAGGTGTATTAGCCGCTCAAGCAGATGGAGGCCCCGAACCCGAATTCCCGGATGCCATTTCAGATTTCGGGACAGCAACACAACGTGCGTTCCACGTTGAACGCGACGAAATATTGTTCGCGTATTTCCAGAGATTATTGAAACAGGCGCATTACGGTATAACTGTCGAAGAAGCGACCATTCGTCTTACCGGAGTTGAACAGGCAAAGGCCACGATGGATGCAATACAACTAGAAGTGGACACGGCGCTCACTAATGGTATTTCAACTGAAGCTGAGATTGCCGCACTCGAACTTTCACTCGAAGGGCTAGCCGACGAAGTCAAATATATGGAAATTTACGAACAGATCGCAGGTGCAACGACTGAAGCTGCTTTTGCTGAACTTGAACTTGCACTCGCAGCAGCGACAGCGGCGTATACCGCCGCGAAAAATTTGGTGGATGGAGACGAGACCGAAGCCCCCCCACCCGATCTTCGCGTTACAGGGGCGGTAGGAGATCGCGACATGAGCAAGGATATCATGCTCGTGCCGTCAATGAGTACACCCATACGTATTGGTATCACACTCACAAAGGATGGAGCTTCTCGCTGGAACACCGAAAGCACCCCAAAGTGGCTTGCAAATAATGATTTGTTTAAACCACCTGAAACACCGATTACATATACAGATCCCATGGCGGCTGTTTATTCGGATACGTACTATGAAATTGACCCGAGTAATCCCGGGGACGCGGCTAACCCTAATATGATACCTAAAACACTCGACGAGAAGATTGTTATGGGTATTCCATACGGTCCATGTGTTGCATATTGTTTGAAAAGCCGTCAAAATAGTGGGTTAGCGAGACCCGTTGACCCTCAAGCACTCGGCGTTACATTCGACATTAATAATGCGAAGTGTAATTTTACCGAAGGGTTTTGCGATCGATACGGCCTGTTGTATCAAAATAACGATTGTAAAACATATCCCGGTATGGGGGTCGCTGAAGCTATTTTCGGTAAGACTATTACACGTGGTACGGTGCGAACTTATAAAAGTTTTGTTGTAGACAATATAAATTCAGGCGACCCTGGGAGAGTTGCATTGGGTGTGATGTACGCGACGACTCCGTTGCTCATGGCTGGCGTTGCGATCGGTACGGAGATTATTGGTGAAATACTGGATACGAAAGCGAAAGAATCGCGACCTGCTAAAAAACGATCATGTGCCGATTATAATACAAGGTTCCGCGACGATGGAACGAGTTGTTGGTTAGATACGATCACGAAGAAATCGGCTATAACGAGTAAGAAACCGTGTAGTGATTGGGAAAAGAAACACGGGAAATTGCGTGACGATGGTACGAGTTGTTGGTCTGATACATTGGCTATAAAATCATCCATAACAATTAAGAAACCGTGTAGCGATTGGGAAATGAAACACGGGAGAGGTCTACGCGATGATGGTACGAGTTGTTGGCGCGATACACTTACTAAAAAGACGAGTATTCCCGATAAAAAATCGTGCGATAACTGGTCACATAAATACGGTAAAGGTTTGCGTGATGATGGTACGAGTTGTTGGCGTGATACGATCGTCAAGAAAAGTAGTATCGCTCTAAAGAAATCGTGTAGCGCGTGGGAGGGAAGTGAATCCGGTAAGTATCATAAACTACGAGACGACGGTGTCAGTTGTTGGGCGGATACGTACGCGAAGAAAAGTAGCATGGCTAAGAAATATTCGTGTGATGGACCGGACGGTGCATGGAAAGACCAAAATTACAGGGATGACGGTCTCAGTTGTTGGAAAGATACGTACGCAAAGAAATCGGCGGTCGCGAAGAAATATAGCTGCAAATCTCCCGAACTCGGTGATGGTACAAATGCACCGTATGGTGGAAATCTCCGTGATGATGGTACGAGTTGCTGGCTGGACCCGAAAGGTCGTGGTGTAGGTGTAATACCCGGGTGTGACCCGGAAACGGAAGATAAAAAGGGTGCACTTTGTTACCCGAAATGTAGAGATGGCTACAAATCAAGCCTCCTTGAGTGTGAGGGGTCATGTCCATCTGGTTCGAGGAGTTCTGGATTCACGTGTATACAAGGTATAGATTCGTATATCCCAGGTAACAAATCTGACAAGCCGTGGGAGGAGGGGTTTTACCAGAGAGCATCCTGTAAGTCTGGATATAAGTATCGTGGTACAACATGTAACCAAGAGTGTAAACCTGGATTTACATTCCGATCAGGTGCGCTCGGTACAGCGTTCTGCGATAAACCACGTGGTCGGTATTCCCGCGTTGGAGATGAAAAACCTCTTCACAAGTGTCCAACAGATAAACCTTCTAAGGATACTGGTTTATGCTATAAAGAATGCGGTAAGGATTATAACGGTGTGGGACCGATGTGCCACCCCAAAACGGGTGTTGGTATTAAGAAAACATTGTTCGATAGATATTACTGTGGTCCTAGTTCGTATCAGTCTAGTAAGTGCAGGGATATAGATGACAAGAAGATCGGTCCGACAGTTGAGCGATTAAACACCGCTGGTAAAACTGAGCTTTCAGCCAGGTTGACAAGTGACGGTTTTACGGATACTGTCACGAAAGAAGTTAAAGCGGTACTCGATTGCCCGGAACGAAGGAAAAATATCGCAGGTGTTTGTTGGGATAGGTGTAAAGCTGGCGATAAGGATATAGGTGCACTTTGTGAACCCAAGGGTGGTCCGGGTATTAAGAAAACGTTGATGCAGCGTCAGTATTGTGGACCCAGTTCAACACGCGAAGGTAAAACCCGTAAAAATGTCGCCGGTGTTTGTTGGGATAAGTGTAGGGAAGGTGACAACGATATAGGTGCTCTATGCGAACCAAGTAGTGGAATAGGTATTAAGAAAACATTGATGGATCGTCAGTATTGTGGACCTAACGCAAATGGGGATGGTGATCGAAAACTTGTCGCAGGTGTTTGTTGGGATAGGTGTCCCACGTTATCGCAATCGGGTACTGCGTACGATGATTTAGGGGCGTTGTGTAGCCCTAAGGGTGGTCCCGGTATCAAGGTACCTGTATGGGATCGTAACGTTTGCGGTCCTAGTTCGCATCAGTCTTCTAAATGTAAGACTGTCGCTGAAGGCAATGTTGACGCGACAGTTACACTGTTAAATGCGAGTACAGCCATCGATGAGACAACGGTGTTCAGAAGTGGGGTTGGTAAGAGTACGCTCGTGAGTAACTTGAAAAGCCAGGGATTTACAGCTGAAATAAAGCTCGATGTCGAACAAGCACTCAATTGCCCGGAACGAAGGAAAAATGTAGCCGGTGTCTGTTGGGATAAGTGTCCTCGATACGACCCCAATGACCCATCTGTCGGTAATAATGTTAAATATACGGATATTGGCGCGTTGTGTCATCCCGAAGGTGGTCCTAAAATCAAGGTACTTGTCATGGACCGCGAAATATGTGGACCCAAGGCTTACCAACCCACTAAGTGTAGTGATATATCGAATGGTGATGTAGATGCAACTGTTACACGCTTGAAAAGTGCCAATAATGTCACACTTGCAAGTAAATTGAAGGCGCAAGGTTTCACGGATATAATCAAGAAAGAGGTTGAATCGGCGCTCGGATGCCCCGAGCGTCGGAATAAGGTACTCGGTGTTTGTTGGGACGACTGTCCAGATGGATACAAGCAAATCGGTGCATTATGCGAACCCCCGGGTGGCCCGGGTATTAGGGTACCTGTCATGGACCGTGAATTTTGTGGCCCGAGTGCATACCAACCTAGTAAGTGTAAAGATATAAGCGATAAGAAGATCGGCCCGACCGTTACGCGATTAAACACCGCTGGTAAAACTGAGCTTTCAGCCAGGTTGACAAGTGACGGTTTTACGGATACTGTCACGAACGAAGTTGAAGCGGCACTCGATTGTCCCGAACGCAGGAAAAAGGTTCTCGGTGTGTGTTGGGATAAGTGTCCTCGTTCGTCGATACCCGAAAATAAGGAGGTTTTCAGAGAAGCGAAACGCGTGTACGATTTGAACAAACCTGCGTATGATAAGGCGAAGTTTGAATACGAACGCTGGAAAGAAATCATCGATGGGGACGGTGCGAGTAAACCAGAGCCACCACCGAAAATCATACCACAAGCCCGTGATAAACCGACGACGACTGAACCCGGTGAAAATGCGGAACAGAAGGCGGCCCGTTTAAAATATAACGTACTCGCAGCCGAATACGTAACAATGAAAGATGCGATACTAGTGGAGTCTCGTAGCGAGACGTGGATACCCGAGTTGATGATTGATGGTTTCGAAGGTGGGGGTACTGCAATCTCTCAGCGACGGGATGAACTCGGTGCTGTATTTGATGCGCAAAGGGAGACATTTGATCCTATGCATTCTACATTTGAAACTGAAAAGTTCGAGTATAAACGTAAGATTAATTACGGTTACACGGATATTGGTGCATTATGCGAACCCAAGGGTGGTAAAGATGATATCTTGGGTGATGTAATAATCCCCGGTCCGAGAATTCACGTCCCTGCATGGGAACGTGAATATTGTGACCCGGGACAAAAGAACATACTCGGGATTTGCTGGAGTGACTGCCCACCGGGCTACCGTGATGATGGTGCTACGTGTAACAGTAATGCGGGTTCTAAGAATGCGAACGCCTTTAGAGGTGCGATGGCAGGTGGTGGTTCAGGTGCCATGTAAATAATCTCAGTATATATAAATCGCAATGTCCGCCATTCTAAAAGGTGTAACAGGGGACGCCGCAAACATCGCCGCTAAAAACGCCGCTAAAAAAGCCGCTGCTGAAGCTGCTGCGAAAGCTGCTGCGAAAGCTGTTGCGGCAGAAGCAGCGGAAAACGTTGCTAAAAAGGTTGCAAAAGAAGCTGCAGAAGCTGCTGCTAAAAAGGCTGTAAAAGAAGGTGCAGAAGCAGCTGCTAAAAAGGCTGCGAAAGAAAGTGCAGAAGCAGCTGGTAAAAAGACCGCGAAAGAAAGTGCAGAAGCAGCTGCTAAAAAGGCTTCTACAGCAGCAATTAAAAAAAATGTTAAAACGGGTTTAAAGATCGCTGCGGGTGTTGGTGGAGCCATGTACTTGAGTAATGAAATGGGTGAGGAAAATGCAAAGATACAACAGTGTACATCTGACTGCTTACCCCTAAATTATGATGAATTGGCATACGGTGACCTATCGAAATCAGACCTCGAATATGCCACGACAGAACCGACCGATGATCAACCCGTGTGTTCAGAAGAAATTGAAGAAGATTGCGGTGAATATTGCTCAAATACGTGTAAAGATATTCATAAGACGTCTTTGTTCGATAAGGTCAGTGATGCAGCGGGACCGTTAGGTGGGGTTATTGATGCCGCGGGTGATGTCGCCGGAGAGGTTACAGGGGCATTCACTGATGTTGCTGCTAGTGCGTTAGATGAAGCGTTCGAGGCAGCTGGCTTCCCCCCACTTTTTGGTCCAGATGGTTTACTCGCAAAGTTTGCAACTTATTTCAAAATTGGAGCCGCTGTATGCTGCTGCTTATGCATCGTATACATTTTGTTCATGTTTTTTTAGCTTAAAGCGTATTTTTCTTTATATACAAGAATGATACTTAGTATAGATGTCGGAATCAGAAATCTGGCAATGTGTCAATTCGACGATACGTCCAACACAGTCATTCAGTGGGACGTATCGGGAATACCACCCGAGCACAAAGACGGAATTTACGTCTCTTTGCGTAAACATTTAGATGAACGTCCGTGGATACTCACGTGTGACACGATTCTCATAGAGAAACAACCCGACCGTAACAAAAAGATGGTCTCTGTCATGCACTTCCTACACGCCTATTTTGTCATTAAAGCACCCGAATCCGAAACGATCATATACGATGCGCGTTTTAAAATTCCCGACGTAGCAGGTCCCGGTCGCGCCCAATATATCAAGCGTAAAAAGGCTGCTATAGAACGGTGTCGAAAATTCCTGGAAACGACTGAAACGAATCAACACTGGTTACCCATGTTCGACGCTTCTAAGAAGAAAGATGATCTCGCCGATACAGTCATGCAAGCTATTAGTTTCACGAAACGTATTGACCCTTTACCAAAATCTAAAAAGGCTGCCAATAAAAAACTAGTTCCAAGAAAACCAAACGAGAATCAAAAGAGAACAAAGTATTCAAAGTCTAACCTCGCATATATTTATAAAAATAAAGTTGAGTGTGAGTGCTTAGAAAATAATAAAAGATTCATGAAAGATCTCAAAAGATATTACCGTTCGTTAGATGACTTGATTAAAGAAATTGAACAATAATAAAATATAATGGAAATTAAGGTTCTAGACCATGGATTTGTTCGTCTCGTGGACCACATGCCAAGAGAAAATCTCGATAACTCCATCGTACAGTCCGCTCGGGTCTCGTACGGGGACGGAACGACGACTTCTCGAGGTGATACTGGACTTATACGGTATCTGATGCGCCACTGGCACACGACACCGTTCGAGATGGTTGAATTTAAATTTCATATTAAAATGCCTATTTATATCGCTCGACAGCATTTACGACACCGGACGGCGAGTGTAAATGAATTATCTGCTCGATATTCGGTCGTTCCGAAGGAATATTACGAACCTGAAACGTTCCGTGGACAATCAGAAGTCAATCACCAGGGTTCGGAAGGTATTGTCGACATTGACAAGACCGCTACGAGTACCCATTTAGACCAATCGTTCAATATTTACGAACAGCTTTTATCAGAGGGGTGTTGTCGAGAACAAGCGAGGGGAAACCTACCACAATCAACTTACACCGAGTTTTATTGGAAGATTAACCTTCACAATCTCATGCATTATCTTCAACTTCGAATGGATTCGCATGCCCAGGAAGAAATTAGAGACTACGCGAACGCTATTTTCAAACTAGTTGAACCGCTCGTACCTATCTCTATGAAAGCATTCACAGACTTTCGAGTAAACGCAATTCAACTCACGGGTCCGGAAATTGAATCGTTGAATACGGGTGTGGAAATTAAGTCCCCCGGAGAAAGGCGCGAGTTCCAGGAAAAAATGAAACGCTTAAAATTAAATGTCCCTTCATAATCAAATGCTTGCCGTTGTAATATACGAGTATAGTAACTTATAGACATTAGTGTACACTAAGTATGCCACTTAATTTCAATGCTTCCGTATATACCCCCATGTACGAATGTAATAAAAAACAATATATACGTTTTCTCGTCTCCGATTCAATTAAACATCGTGTAGACTATTTCCACGCACGAAAAATTCTCTCAACGCCACACGTAGATAATCCTCTCGAAGGAAATATTCTAACCGTGAAAGTTCCATATAGATATAGACGGGTCATGTGTAAGTACGAAGGTGCACCCGTTCAGTCGCTTAAAAAGGGTGATGATGTCGAAGTTGACATGGATTTCATGGGATGTTGGTACGTCGGTGACTATAGTGGGTACTCGTGGAAACTGTCGTATATAAAGTTAGTACACACAAATACAGTATGAAACTTACACGGACGGGGTATATTACACCAGATACACCGGAAGTTAAAAAGGAATTAACGGTTCGTCCAGTCGTTAATGGAGATTTCGGTCAGGCACCCCCTTCGTTTAAAGTGTTTAGGAAATCTAAATCTGGATTGTGTGTGCCGAGGTTTTACGGTGAACAGAAGTTTGGGACACCCCAAGAAGATAATAGACCAGAACCCGCTAAAATTAAAATAAAATTTAAGGGAAAGTTACGCGATGAAACGTTTCAAAATACCGCACTTTCCAAAGCTGTTGAAGCTGGTCACGGCATTCTTTCGCTCCCATGTGGGTTTGGTAAGACGACCGTATCCCTGGCCATAGCGTGTAAACTTGGGTACCGTACCATGATCGTGGTAC
>Ga0222668_1000706_pt1 | contig 18872 bp, 17 predicted proteins | sample AntAcemetagen728_FD_179823 | JGI IMG/M metagenome (GOLD analysis project Ga0222668, IMG submission 179823) | Saline water microbial communities from Ace Lake, Antarctica - #728 | ecosystem: Environmental > Aquatic > Non-marine Saline and Alkaline > Saline | place: Antarctica: Ace Lake... | reverse complement strand
CTCGCATTCGTCCACTTGCAAATCTTTTGTGGTCGTTTCCAGGCGGTAGCCCACAGGAATCCATGCCGACCAAATGTTCAGCGGCGTCCGGGCTGATTACGCGGACTCCTTCCCCACAATAAGCGGCAGCGTACCAGGTGGGGCTCTGGTGGGTGGCGCCAGGAGCGGTCGAGCAGGCGTGTCCTGCTCTTTCCGACGCAGGTGATCCAGAATCCGATCAATGGTCCCCTGATCTTCAATGCAAGCGATGACTTTGACAGCCCCACCGCAACGGCCACAAACCGCAATATCAATATTGAAAACTCGCTTGAGCCGCTGCGCCCACGTCATTGCCGCGTGACACTCTGCTGGCGTCCTTGGTTCTGTGTTGGTGGCCTTCTTGCGCTCTTTGCCACGCCTGGCCGGTGTGACCTCCCCGCGCCAGCGGTGGTTTGGCGCAAGGACGCCGTGGTAGCGGGTGAGTTTGACTCTGGGCTTTGGCACCAATGCCGCCAATCGCGCCATGAAATCCACCGGATCGAACGCCACCTTGGTTGTACCGTCCCGGTAGGGCGTCTTCAGGGTGTAGACCACCTTGCCGGTAGAGCTGAGCGATAGACGGGGGATGGCGTCCGTGTCGTCGACAGGGTCGAGTTCCAGCCAGGCTTGCTCGGCATCCTGCGCCAGCAAGCTCAGCCGTTCCAGGCAACGGCCTACCCGTTGACTGATCTGCTGAACCAGATCCTCCAGCTCTCTTTTGTCCGGTGCTCTGACGCGTTGAAAACGGGGTGACCGGTCATCACGATACCCAGCACCTTACCCATTGCCTGCGGGTGAGCAGCGAACAGAAAGCGCAGGGGAAAGGGGAAGCTGATCACCCACTGGCGCAGCGGTACATCGGGAAAGACTTCATCGGCCAGCAGGGCTGCGGTTTCGGCCATACGGCGTGCGCCACAGCTGGGGCAAAAGCCTCTCTTCTTACAGCGATCAGTGCTGGGTAATGTTGCTCAACACGTTTGTAGAGGAGCGTTAGCTCAGGGCGATGGCGTTCGCAAGTGGCGTGACCAGGGGCATCCTTGCCTGTCGACAGCATGCGGATTCAACTCCAACAGTCGGCGTGTTGAAGCGATACACTGTGGGGCAGTCAGGGAGAGTCTGGAACGTCTAATGCGGGCAGGTGAACCGGTAATTTCTATATTGGGGGCTAGCAAGAAAAGCATTTTCCACAGTTTAGATATCCGTAGTCTTTATGAAAATTGCAAAAAGACAGATCCGCTTTGGTAGGAGAGTATTTCCCATTCTCTAAAGAGGTAATCTGCTGGAAGTATAGTCAATTTAAAGGGGATATTGGCAAAACATCTTCTCGCATCATCCGGATCTTTTGCGTGAAGATGGTGCCCAATCCTCATTGATCATCTTGAAGTCACGCTCGCATTGTTCCCGTCGCAGATCTATTCCTGCCATTCCCGTCCTGCCCTGCGCAGGAGCCCATGCCCGCTGTTGTTCAGTGGCGCCCCTGCAGCTCGCGGGTCACCCGTTCGAGGGTTGTGACAAGTTAATTTCCTGAACGTCAAGAAACCTGCCTGAAAGACTCAAACAGCCGCCCTACTCCAGTCAGCAAACGCACTTATGCTGAGGCTTTTATAATACTCAGCCCTGACCCGGTGTCTTGCGAGGTTGACTTGGTTTGATACCGCTGCGCGGGCATCGAGGAAACGTTGAGCCTGCCTCAAGACAGTGCGACCGTGCACCAGAGAATCTCACTGCGCACAGGCACACACCGGTCGCCCCTCCGTGCATGCAACGCTACGCACATCATTTCCTTCGTTTATGTGCAACAAAGTTGACACAACTGCGAGGCATACTGGCAACTGGCCGGATTCTTGCATTGCATCTTTTGGTGATTCTTGCAGTGAGGATCATTAGCGAAGGTGGTCTTCACCTGGTCGATTTGTCTGAGTACAAACTGCACCCGAGGGATACAGTATGAGAGCTCTGGATACGCACCTGAATACGATAACTGCAGCGGGCAATGACGCGCCCACCGTAGCTTTTTTTGATCTCGACAGGACCCTGATCGCGGGCTACTCGATACTTTCCATTGCCAGGGAAACGGCAGAACAGGGCGCCCGCCGTGGCAAACTCTCGGAGGCCATCAAGGTCGTCCAGGATATTCTCAAGCATAAAGTCTATAGCTCTGGCGCCAACTACCACAGGATCGTAAAGCGCACTTCAAAAGCACTGACCGGCGTGTCGGAGGCCAGCCTGAGGGAGATCGGTGAACAGGCCTATCGAAAATATATAGCCAAATCGCTCTACCGCGAGGCGATTGCGTTGGTGGAAGCGCACCGCGCCGCCGGACATAAACTTGCCATCGTCAGCTCAGCCAGCCGCTACCAGGTTGAGTCCGTCGCGCGCGTACTGGGCATAGACGAAATACACTGCACCCAACTGGAGGTGGCAAACGGTCGCTTCACCGGGCAGGTGGTCATTCCCATGTGTTACGGGGAAGGCAAACTACTGGCGGCCCAGCGCAGCGCACGACTGCACAAAGCCGAACTGAAAAACTGCTGGTTTTATTCTGATTCCAGTGCCGATCTGCCTTTGCTACGCAAGGTGGGTCATCCGGTGGCAGTCAACCCTTCAGACCGTCTGGCTGCGCACGCTCGCACACACCAGTGGCCACAACTGTCATTCTCAACACGCGGCACGCCGGGCGTCGAAAGTATCGCGCGCACGGTGCTAACGGTACAAACCGTGTTCGCGACCACCGCGTTTGGGATGGTGACAAAAGCGCTGGGGCGCTCCAGCTACCGAGCAACGAATCAGCTCACTCACATATTCGGCGACATCGGGAGTGCTTTTGCGGGACTGGACTTCGAAATAGAAGGCATCGCTAATCTGCGTCGGGAGGGACCGAGCATTTATGTGTTTAACCACCAGAGCCTTTTGGACTCCATGGTACTGGCACACCTGCTGCGCGACGACGTGGTCGCCCTGTGCAAGAAAGAAATGGCAAACGCGCCGGTTATCGGTCGTCTGTTGCGTCAGGCCGATACGATTTTCGTGGATCGCGAGGCGTCCAACCAAACCGATGTATTGCAACGCGCACTCAAAGTGCTTAAAAGCGGTAGATCGCTGATCATCGCACCAGAGGGTAGCCGCAGCACACTGGGCGATATACAACCATTCAAACACGGGGCATTCGTTCTGGCGCGCAAAGCGGGTGTCCCGATCGTTCCCATCGTATTGCACAACGTCAAGGACGCGCTGCCCAATGGTGGCTGGCTGATTCGCCCGGCCACTATCAGAGTTACCGTGCTGTCGCCGCTAAGCTCTGCAGCCGTTCGCAACATCCGCGTATCCTGCCGCGACCTGGAGCTCCAGTACCGACAGCTACTGGGCAATTCACCGCTGACCGCGCTACCCTACTCCGTCAACGCCGTGGCGTAATGCTGCCTTGTCATTGACGAGTGGCATTGACGAGTGGCATGGATGGGTGTCATGGATGGGTGTCATGGATGGGTGTCATGGACGGGTGTCACAGACCGGTTCGAAGTCTTCTTTGGAGCGCACCGCACAGTCAGGACACACAAAGTCCTCAGGCAGAGACTCAAAGGCGGTGCCGGGGGGATATCCTTCATGCACATCCCCCTGCTTTTCATCGTAGGTGTAATCGCAGCCGGGGCAGCGGTATGTACCCATGGTATTGCCTCCTAAGTCGCCAGCACGACATGCGGGCTATTGCCGTACTTCGCATAGATTTCATCGCGTTTGGCAGGGTCAATATTGACCTTGCTCAGGTCGCCATTGATATGCGGCAGCGCAAGGACGCGCTTGTCCATCACCTTATACCAGAGCCATGGAACGTAGGCGAGCAAGTACATGCCGTAGTAACCGTTGGGCAGCTCGGGAATCCCGTCAAAATTGCGCAGGCTCTGGTAGCGTCGGGTGGGATTGGCGTGATGGTCAGAGTGCCGCTCCAAATGAAATAACAAAATGTTGCTGAAGACGTAGTTTGCATTCCAGCTGTGGTGCGGCTGACAGCGCTCATAGCGACCATTGGCTTCCTTCTCGCGCAGTAAGCCGTAGTGCTCAATGTAGTTAGCGCTGGTCAGTTGGTACCAGGCCCAGAAATTGTGAATGGCCAGGAATGGGATCATGATCCAGCCGAAGGCGAGAATGAGGCCACCCTGCAGTACAGCGCTGAGCGCATAGGATTGCAGTATATCGTTCTGGAAGCTCCACTGGCTTTTGCCCAGGCGTGCAAGACGCTCTTTTTCCACGGCCCAGCCGCGCTTGGTCGCACCGGGAATTTCACGCAGCATAAACTTGTAGATGGATTCGCCCATACGCGAACTCGCAGGATCATCCGGCGTTGCCACGTCGCGGTGGTGGCCTCGATTGTGTTCAATGCAAAAGTGTCCATAGGCGGGCACCGCCAGAACCATCTTGGCCAGGAAGCGTTCGAACTGAGGTTTTTTGTGCCCCAACTCGTGCGCGGTGTTGATACCCAGCCCGCTGTAACTGCCCGCGGTGATGGCGAGAACAATGACCGACCAGAAGGTCAGGCTTTGCGTGCCCACAAACCAGGCGATGGCAATCAGCACAATGAAGTGCATGGGAACGGTGAACCACGTCAGCAGCCGATAGTATGTATCCTGCTCCAACTGCGGCACGATTTCTTCCGGTGGGTTGTTCTCGTCGGAACCAAAAGCGTAATCCAGCACCGGAATAGCTAAATAACTGAAGAGCAGTGGAAGAATAAGCATCCACTGTGAGTCATAGACAAAATACAGCGCGACGCCCAGCAGTGGGAACAACGGCATGAAAAGCGAGGACATCCACAGGTAACGCTTTTTATCAGTATAGGTAATGCGCCCCTGTTCGGGGTTATCCAGTACATAGGTTGTCGTCATGGCAGAAGCCTCCTTATAATTTGTGATGCGGTTAGAATAGTCCCTTTCTTAGGCATTTCGCTTTTCACTAAAAGACATATTTATTATCATTTAGTGACATTTTAGGCCTCTTGGGCTAGGGTTTTCTCATGCCCAGAAAGATCGAACTATCCGCCGCCTACGCGCGCCTCGCGCTGCAATCCGGCGTTGCTTCCGCTGCTGAGCTATTGCGCGGTCTGCCTTTGACTGCAGCATCACTGGCAGACATGGAGTTTATCGACGCGTCCGCGCTGGCAGTGCTTTTCAGCAATTACAACCAGCATGTTGGCGATCGCGCGTGGACGGCACGCCTCGGTTCGCAGTTCAATATCGCTGCGCACGGCCCACTCGGCTTTGCCGCGCTGAGTGCCCCGACACTGGGCGAAGCGATGGATGTCATGGGCACACTCTATGAAAGTCGCACTACTGCGATGGTCGCGCGAACTTACGCCACCGAATCCCATTACGTGATGCAAATAGAAGACGTCTCGGAAGAGCCGGCGTTTTCTCATTGGCATATGGAAGTCGTACTTAAAATCATGGAGATGCTGCTGTCTTCCATCCTTGGACATCGCGTAGGGAAAAATGTCGTCATTGGTTTTACTCATGCAGCACCTGCACAGCCGTCACAACTCGAAGCAAGCTACGACGCTACTGTGGTTTTTGATGCACCCCAAAACGGTATCGCAGTGCCCATTGCCTGGCGTCACCTGCCCTCGCCATTGCACGATGAATCCATCTATCGCACCAATGTCATCAAGTGCCGGGAACTCATCGCCGCGCGAGAACAGGCCGGTAGCATAGCGCTGGCCGTGCGCAATCGCTTAAGCAACCATTTCGATTCTCAGTTGTTGTATTCGGGAAATCCCGCACCGCCTCCGACTCTGGGTGAGGTCGCAGACGCCATGCATCTCACCGCGCGCACGCTGATGCGCAAACTCCAGCACGAAAACACCGCGTACAAGGAAGTACTGGAAAGTCTGCGCCGACAGTATGCAGAACGCCTGCTGCAGGATGCGCGCCTTAAGGTCGCGGATGTCGCTGAAATACTGGGCTATCGTGAGGCGGCAAATTTTACCCGCGCATTCAAACGCTGGTATGGCTTGTCGCCGGCAGCCTGGCGTCGGCGTTAGAACCAATGAGACCACACAAGCTGCGAGATCGGCACCAAATCGGCTGGAGTTGCTTGATGTTGGCTGTTGCAGTCGCGCCTGTCACGATAGCCACTGATAGCCGCGACGACCCTGCAGGCCACCGGTGTGAAGAGCAATGACCGGTACCGAGGGATCCCATTTTTGGCTCTTTAGCAATTGATGGACGGCAAGCAGCATCTTTCCCGTGTATACCGGCTCAAGCGGGATATTCTGGACCGCTTCAAACGCCAGCATAAAGTCGCGCAGCGTCTGGTCTACGCGTGCAAAGCCACCACAGTGATAGTCGTGCAGGATACGCCAGCGCGCTGGACGTTCAGCGGTAAGCTCCGCCAGCAGCATTTGCACGCGGCCTTCCAGATCGGTTGCGCGCTTCAAAGCTGAAATTCCAATCAACTCATAATCGCTATCAAGGCTCGCCGCCAAACCTGCCAGCGTGGTGCCCGTGCCGACCGGCACAACAATGTGTCTTGCGGCGGGTGCGGCATGCTTGATCATCGCAGCGACAGTACAAAATCCTTTCGCCCCAACGCCACTCGCGCCGCCCTCCGGAATGAGCAAGCACGGTGCAAAGCGCGCCGAGATTTCTCGTTGATATTCTGCGGTATCGCGCAAACGATAGTGTTGCCGGCTGACGTACTCAAGCTGCATGCCCCAGCGGCGCGCATCCTTGAGCATATCTGTCTCTTCGACCGGCGCCTCGCCACGCACAATGCCCACGGTTTCCAGCCCGTGTTGATAGCCCGTCGCCGCAAGCGCGTAAAGGTGGTTGGACCACGCGCCACCAAAGGACACAAGACGAGTAATGCCCTGAGCCTGCGCAGCGGCGATGTATCCGCGAAGTTTCAGGAATTTGTTGCCGGACGCGTGACCGCCCATTTGATCCAGACGAAGAAGCGCAACATTGGCCATGGACACCCCGAGCACAGGCTCGCCGGTCAGTGTCTGCAGTAACCCGTCTTGCGGATCGACTATGACAGTCCCACGTTATTTTTGGCCAGTACCTGCTCCGCACGATAGCTGGAGCGCACGAAAACGCCGGATACAACCTCAAAGAAACCCTTGTCCAGCCCCCATTGGCGATAGCGCTCAAACTCTGCAGGCGTGACATACCGCTCAATGGGATAGTGGTTGAGCGTGGGTTGCAGGTACTGCCCCAGCGTAAGAATGTCGACGCTGGCAGCGCGCAGATCATCCATACAGTCCAGGATTTCTTCCTCGGTTTCACCCAATCCCAGCATCAGACTGGTTTTAGTCAGCACGTCGGGGCGATAGGCCTTGGCGTGAGCCAACACATCCAGTGTCTGCTGATAGCCGGCGCGTGGATCGCGCACCGGGTGTGTGAGGCGGCGCACCGTCTCTATATTCTGTGCGAACACCACGATGCCGGAATCCAGCACTGTCTCCACATCAGCCAGCTTGCCCAAAAAATCGGGGGTCAATGCCTCCACCGCAGTGTCGGGGTTAAGCGCCTTCACACGCTGCACGCACGCGGCGTAATGCCCTGCTCCGCCGTCCGGCAGATCATCCCGGTTGACCGAGGTCAGCACCACATACTTGAGGTTCATCAATTGCACAGAGCGCGCCGCGTTGTCCGGCTCATCAACATCGAGCCAACCTTTGGGATTGCCGGTGTTGACCGCACAGAAACGGCAGGCGCGGGTACAAACATCGCCCATCAACATGATGGTGGCCGTGCCGGCACTCCAGCACTCGCTCATATTGGGGCACTTGGCCTCCTCGCACACCGTGGCCAAACGGTGCTCGTGCACAATGGCCTGGACCTGATCAAACTTGGCGCCACCGCGCACCCTGATACGCAACCAATCAGGCTTTGCAGGGCGCGCAGCGGGAACGGCAGCGGACTTGATACCGTCCTTAATAGCGGTAACACCGCGGTCGTTCACAAATTTTTCGCCGCTCGCCACTTGTACCAAGGGAATGCGCTCACTGTCAGACATAGGCTGCAACTCGGCCTTCATGGTTTAAGGAGAGTGATTATAGCGGATTGAGCGACTGCAACACACCCGACACTCGCAGCACACCTTGAGCGAGGACAAGCAGTCGGGCGGGCCGCGGGCTAATCCAGCAGTCGACTCACTGATTTGGATACGGCAATTTTGCCCTGATCAAAATACGCCTCATGGTTTTCCTCAATCTTAGGCAGGTCGTACAGGTAGTTCACCATGATTCCCGCCGACTGTTCACGCCCCTTTGGCGACAAGTCTGCTGCACCGTGCAATCCATACAATTGCGCTCCATTGCCCAGATGAAAGCGTGCCACTGGATCTTTAGGCAGCTGGCCTGACTTCACGCGCAGCAAATAATGGGCGCAAAGCTTCAGCAGTGCATCGTAGACTTGCGTATCGACGACCGCGCCCATCGGTTCCACAACGCGCTCAAGCAGTTTTTCGGGCACCAAACCTTCCAGATCGCTGTCGAGCAGCCAATTGCGGAACCCGGGTACTGGGGAGAGCGTGACAAAATTCTTCAGCCCCGGCATCTCTTTCTGCAGTTCTTCCACCACATTTTTGATGAGAAAATTGCCAAATGAAATGCCTGCTAAACCGGGGTGACAATTGCTAATCGAATAGAACACGACTGTATTCAAGCGTCCCTTCGCGGGTTCTTCGCGCTGCTGCAGCAATAGTGGCGCCATTGCATCGGGAATGCTGTCAGTCAGTGCTATCTCGACAAATACCAGGGGATCGTTATCCAGAGCCGGATGAAAAAAGGCAAAGCAGCGCCTATCTTCATCGAGGCGACTGCGCAGATCATCCCAGCCATTGATCTGGTGAACTGCTTCGTAATGGATGATTTTTTCCAGCACGCTTGCGGGCGCGGACCAGTCAATGCGGCGCAATTCCAGAAAGCCTTTATTGAACCAGGAGATAAATAGATGCTTGAGATCGGAATCAACGCCGCGCAGCGCGGGGTTTACGCGCAGCATATCAAGCAGATGCCCACGCATGTCGACCAAGGTGCGGGTGCCTTCAGGCGCCATATTAATCCTACGGAATAGTTTTTGGCGGGGCGCTTCAACCGCACGATTGACCGCCCATAGATTTTCAATGCAGTCATCCTGCCGATAGGCCTCTGTCGCTGCCAGAATGGCTGCGCTGTCCACATCAAATTCGCTGGCCAGTCCACAGAAAAAGTCCAGTCGCTGAGGCACCGGGAGCTGCTGATACCCGGTCGCCACTTCGCTGGCTAGCGCGAGGCCAGATGCCTCTCCGCGATGTTCGAGAAGCTCCTTGCACAGCACAATCAGACTATCTGCCGATTTCAGCAGCGCAGGCTGGGAGACACGGCGTCTCGCCAGCAGTTCTCGGCCAACATCCAGCACCGAACTGAGCGTTCTGCCCAAGGTAGTGAAGGTCCTAACCGGGAAGTCAGCATAGGCACGTGTGGCCAGTTCGGTCGTGTTCTCGTTGTTCGCTTGTTCTTCAGACATATTCTGCATCCTGACTACTTGGGCCGCATCCACTATAAGACATCAACTATCAAGTTGTTACCCTACTCGGGCGCCAGACCCATCCAGTACCGGTCATTCTGTGCAGCAGATAACACTTCCAATGCCAACCTGGCCCTATTTTAGAGCGCAACTGCTGATAAATCTCTGGATAACTGCTTGGCGACCGCAACATTAGTGTCCTATCCTGTGGCTCCTCTTATCAACTACGGTGTACACCTATCATGAAGCCATCAGCTGCAGTGATCGCCATGGCGCTGGGCGCTTTGTTATTGGGCGGTTGCGCCCAGTACGACAGTAAACGCGGTGTTGAAGTGAACTGGCAAGACACTGTCACAACACAGCTGGTTAACGGCCAAAGCACACGTCGCGACGTGTTGGCATTACTCGGGCCGCCCTCTCAGGTCATAGCCCTTGATGGCGAGTCGGCTCTGTACTACTTGTTTGAACGTTCGCAGGGGAAAGGCCTGATTCTGCTGGTCTACAACCGCATGCAGATTGACACCCGATACGACAGAGCGATATTCTTTTTTGACCAGGATGATGTACTGACGGAATTTGCCACACGCTTGTACCCCAGCGATGAAGGTTAGTGCATTGAAAGTGTTTTGCGCTGCGCTGACCTGCTGCTTACTGTCAGCTTGTACCCAGTGGCACTATGATCTGGGCGCGCCACTGGACAACGTGGCGTTGCCTCCAGAAAACACGTCCCTTGCAGAGGCGCTTCAACTGCTGGGGCCGCCGCTGCGAATGTCTGCCACCGATCACGGATTTGTGCTTGCGTGGGAGCACTGGAACATTCGCGAGCAATCACTGGGCTTTAGTCTTGGCGCTATGGGCGCGGATTTTCTCTCGGCAGACTGGGGCGATATGCGTGTCAAGGGTGATTTCTTACTGCTGACGTTTAATGAGCACCGCCTGCTGACCAGTGCGACACGCTCTACATGGGACAACGACGGCGGCGGCGGGCAGTCGATCCAGCCCTTCTTCAATTTTGTCTCTGTGGTCGATGCGGACGACCTCACCGAATCAATGCCGCAACATCACTGGGGCAGTTATTTGCTGCAGAGCTTGCCCGGCACACTGAACGAGAGTTCGAGCCTGGACTCAGGGCGCGGTGGCCTACAGCAGCGTGGCACACCTTCTGCAGTCGGCCAGCAATCATTAAGGATGGATTGAGAAGCACCCTCGGGAGGTTATCGCACGAGCCGCTAGGGCCATCCTGCTCCCGCCGCATCCACCTTGACGGTTTCAATCTTCCCAGAGGGACTAGCCGCCGCCGCGTGGCCATCAGATGAAGCCGCTGTCACAGCAAACAGTGTTCTTCGGTCAGCGCCACCAAGCATACAGGCGTAACAGAGCTGGCTCGTCGCTATTCGTTGGACGACCCGCCCGCCTTCATCAACCAGAATCACTTCAGCACCAAGTGCATTCGCCACCCAGATTCGTCCGTCTTCGTCGAGGCAAATACCGTCTGGCGCGACACCGGGAAGAGATGCCCACACGCGTCGCCCCACAAGCGACTTGTCGCTGTTGATCGTGAAAGCTGTCAGACAGCCCGCCAGTGTCTCGGCAACAATCAGTGTTTTGCCATCTGGCGTGATCACACTGCCGTTGGGAAAGTGCATATCCTGCGCGGCTAAATGAACAGAACCATCGGCGTCAACGCGAACCAGATTTGTGACGGGATAATCGCTGAAAAGATCGTCGCCACGCGCCTTTAGCTCGGCGTCAAGATCAAATCCAAAGTTGCCGACCCAAGCACTTCCCTGGGCATCCACCACCATGTCGTTACACAAGTGCGTCGAAAAGTGGCTGATATCGGCGTGCAGCACTACGCCGCCCGGGTCCAGGCGCTTGATCGCACGCTCCTTCATGGCGACTACCAACAGGCGCCCGTCCGGCAGCCAGCCCAAACCGGAGGGCTGGTCATCCAACGCCAGTTCTGTGCGCACCGCACCGGCCTCATCGACGGACTTAACCGCATGCGCGTAAAAATCGCTGAACCAAAGACGACCATCATGCCAGCGAGGCCCCTCACCAAAATAAATGCCTTCCAGCAACGACACCGTGCCACTCATTTGGGCCACCTCGCTTTGTCTATTGAGAGATCTTCGTCCAGCGGTTACATCGCACCGCCGAGCGGCTGAAACATCCGTATTATGCAAAATATTTGTAGAGTGTAAAAAGCACGGCGGCCCCCAACCCGACGACAACCAATCGACCGATACCGATATTCTCTGACGGTATAGGATGCGCGTTGTCAGGCATATGCGTTTCGCAGTGTGCCTCCACACGCTCTTGCGCTTCTTTCAATCCGATATTCTGATGCGCACGCAACAGCCTTATTGCTTCTGCCTTATGATCCGCGTGCAGAGCCGCAACAACATCCTCAGGGAGGCCTGCCTCTTCACTCATCTCTGACCTTCTCCACGAGGTTGATCATGGTATCAAGAGCCGAAATTGTTGCAGTCGGGCGCATGATCGGACACATGGTCAAAATCTTCAACAAGCAATGCGTGCCCACCAGACAGGCGGCGCGGCGACTGGTCAAGCACCGTCACCGTGCATAAAAACACAAAACATTGGATTCCGCGTCACAGTGCGGGCTTGCTAAAAACCGATATCAATCGTCTTTCGAAGCGAAATTATCTACCGCAAACTGCCAGTTAATAAGATGGTCGATCATCGCGTCGAGATACTTCCCCCGTTCGTTTTGGTAATCGAGGTAGTACGCGTGCTCCCAAACATCCAGGGTCAGCAGGGGCAAGCGTCCGGCCGGTAGTGGGTTCTCAGCGTCCGTTGTACTGACGACTGCCAGCTCGTTGGTAGTTCGGTCGAACACCAACCAGCCCCAACCCGACCCAAACTCGCCGGCGGCGACAGCTTTCAGCTCCTTCTTGAGTGCGTCGAGCGAACCAAAGTCAGTTCTAACTTGTGCCAGTAGTGGCCCATCATCAAGCTCGACGCCTTTATGCGGCGCGATGCTCTGCCAGTAAAAACTGTGATTCCATACCTGCGCTGCGCAATTAAAAACATGCCCATCCGACGAACGAACAATTTGCTCCAGCGTCATATCGCGGCGCTCGTCATTCTCCAACGCCTTGTCGAGCTTTGTCATGTAGCCCTTATGGTGTTTATTGTAATGAATATTGACGGTACGCTCGCTGATATGCGGCGCCAAGGCATCTTCGGCAAATGGCAGTGGGTCAACAATGAACTTCATAAGGACTCCTTGTGATATCAAACAGCTCGCAACTTCGTGCATAACCCCGATAGTGTCTCGGCGCTCTGCCCTTCAATTCTACTTGCTTTGGCGCCTATGTCCTGCTGTTGCGCTAAAGTAAGTGCCATTCCACTCTGACCGCGTAAATGCGGACCCCGTAAATGCGCCAAGTTGATTGTAAAATCGACATGCTAATCCCTAATACACCACACTGCACTGCAAGAATCTACATTTCCTGATTTTGATTCAGTTTGAAATTTTTCGCGTATGGAGAATCTGGGAGGCTCGTGTTCAATAGAACCCATTAGGTTTCAAACTGAGCCACTACCTGCTTTTTGTTTGCTGCTCGGCGTTTCGGTTTTACCGGCACACTGCCCACAAGCGTATCGAAGTGATCTGTGAGCAGGCAGTCATGCCGACGCGCATCGTACTCGGCCAGCGTTGAGATCTGTTCGGCAGTTATCAAGCCCTTGTCCGCCGCCTCCTGTAATGCTCCTTCGATATCCAGCGCCTGCAGTTCGCCCTTACTATAAGCGCGTGAAAACACCTGGTAGGCACCGTCGACATCGAGCAGCATCTGGTAGGTTGTCTCCAGACGCCCGACCGCATCGCCCGGGTCGCTGCTGACGTAGACCCTTTCGGCCAATGCCGCCCGCACCGGGTTAGGCTCCAGAATCAGATCGCCAAGCGCCCGTATCTGATCATCATCCGGCGACCGCACAGCGCTGCCGGGAGGCAGGCAGACAAAGTACAGGATGCGCCCCAACCAGCGCACCGGGAAATTCCGGCAGAATGCGGCTAACGCGCTCTGCGCAGTGTTCAGTGATTGGTGCAAGGCATAAGCGGCATGCTCAGTCGCCGCCGCGCTTTGTGGTTCTGCATCATGATATTTGAGGATACTGCAGGCGATAAACAGTTCGCTGTGGACATCGCCCAGACGCGCTGATAAAAGTTCACGTCGTTTCAGGTCTCCTCCCAAAACTCCGAGCGCCACATCGGCACAACTGGCCAATGCCGCGCTCAACTGATTGATACGCTGATACCAGCGCTTGCTGAATGCACTGGCACCAGCAGGCGTTGAGCTCAGGCGTGAGGCAGTGACCCCGTAAAGGAATAACCGAGAGAAATTGCCGGCAACATGGGCTAAATGCTGCAGCAGCAGCGGCTCCAAGGCATCGATTCCCGCCTGTTTGTCGTCATCCTGTAAAGCCTGCATCTCCTCGAACAGGTAGGGATGACAGCGCAGCGCGCCCTGTCCGAAAATCATCAGAGAGCGCGTGAGTATATTGGCGCCCTCTACCGTAATGGCGACTGGCAGCGCATGGTAGGCAGACGCCATGAAATTCCTCGGGCCCAGCTGTATTGCGCGCCCGCTGACGACATCCATCCCATGGTTCACCAGCCTGCGCATGCGCTCGGTTGCATGGTACTTGGCCATCGCCGTGAGAACTGAAGGCGCACCTTCGTCCAGTCCGCGAGTGACGAGTTGACGCATCGCTTCGAGTGTATAAGCGCCGGCGGCTATGTCTGCAGTGGCTTCCTGCACACCTTCGAACTTACCCACTTCGATATTGAACTGGCGACGAATGCGAGCAAACGCGCCCACTGTCAGGTACGCCATTTCACCACTGGCTGTGGCCAGCGCCGGTAGCGAGACACCGCGTCCCGCGGCAAGGCATTCGATAAGCATCCGCCAGCCTTTGCCCGCCATCTCTGCTCCGCCGATAATCCAGTCGATCGGAATAAACACGTCTTTGCCCTTGATAGGGCCATTCATGAAGGGCACTCCCGGATTATGACGCTGGCCTATTTCGATACCCGGATGACTGGCAGGTAACAACGCGCAGGTGATGCCGTAGTTCACTTTATCTGCGTCTCCGAGCAGTCCATCCGGATCGCGTAGCTTGAACGCCAGCCCTACCACAGTGGCAACCGGAGCCAGCGTGATCCAGCGTTTGCTGAAAGTAAGTTTCAGGCCGAGTACTTCCTCACCTTCAAATTCGCCTTTGCACACAACGCCGACATCCGGAATGGCGCCAGCATCAGAACCCGCCTCTGGACCGGTAAGACCAAAACAGGGCAATTCCGAGCCATTGGCAAGACCTGGCAGCCAGCGCTGTTTTTGCTCCTCGGTACCGTACTTAGCCAACAACTCACCCGGTCCCAGCGAGTTTGGCACCATGGCGGTAACAGCTGCAGTGATAGATCGGCTCGCAATCTTACTCATCACCCTGCTTTGGGCATAAGGACTAAAAGCCTTGCCGCCGAATTCTTCCGGAATAATGAGCCCGAAAAAACCATGCTCGCGCAGGTACTTCCAGGTTTCTGGCGACAGGTCCTGTCGTTGCTGCACATCCCAATCGTCGATCAACTGGCATAATGCTTCCACCTCTACATCGACGAAGGACTGCTCCGCTTCGCTCAATTGTGGCAGAGCGATACGATCGAACACGTCCCAATCCGGACTCCCGCTGAACAGATCCTTTTCCCACCAGGTTGTGCCGGCCTCCAGCGCCTCCTTCTCGGTACTGCTCATCGCTGGCAAGGCTTCTCGCAGCAGCCGATAAGCGGGCTCAGTCAGTAACTGCCGACGCAATGCCTGTACGTTTAGCACTAGCACCACCAGTAATACCGGGACTAACACTAGCCATGCGCTGCCATCGACAAGGGTGAGTGCCGCAGTGCCCAAAACGACAATGGTAGAGCCCTTCGACAATGACGGCCTGTAATAAAAGACCAAGGTGATAAGAACCAAAAACAATACGAACGATAACAACATAATCTTTCCTCTGTAGCGAAATGAGCACGCGGACCCAGACTCTTTCACTAAACAATAGTCTACATCCTGCGTTGCGTAAAACTATGCTTACTCAAATGCACTCCTGTGTTGTTACTGATAAAGAGCGATAGCGCAAAAACCATACCAGAGCCCAGCGCAAGTGAGACTGGCGCGAGAGAGCTTTCGCCCAGCCCGCCGCTCGCGCCATTGCCGCCGCACGGTGCCGCCGAAATACACCAGATGCTGACTTGCAGCTTTTCGTGCGCTTGAAGAAATTTCAGCCAGATGCGGTTATTTACCTTACAGGACGATCATACGGGGCCATCACACTTGTAATGCACCGGCTAGCACCAAAGTGTGTAGCAATAGGCTTACCGATAGGCATATTTTTTGAATGCTAGCCGCACCTTTTGCCCCAGTTTTTTGCCCTGACAGCTATTACTCAGGTTGATTTTTCGCTTGCCGCTGCAGGAAATCCAAAATATCCATGCGAACGGGATCTTTTGAGCCGGCTACGCGCGAGAACGCCAGCATAATATCGATATGTCCGCGGCCGTCGTACAAATAGGTGACTGCTGTTCCGCCCTGTTCAATTACTTTCTCGGCAAATTTTCGCGTATTGACGGGTAGTACGGTGGTGTCGTCATTGCCGTGCAGTAGCAGCATGGCAGGTTCCTCGCCACTGGCGAAATACAGGGGCTTCATTTGGTTGTAGTCTTCAAGATTGGCAAAAACATCCCGATACTTTTTCTCCTTTGGTGTAAAACCATAGGGGCCCGCCAGGCCAACAAATGCATGAACGACGTCCGTCTGCAGTTGGTGTGCAGCCAGATATGTCGGATCAGTGATCAGCAGTGCACCGGTGTGTGCGCCGGCGGAATGTCCCATAATGATGAACTCATTAATGTTAGCGTACTGCTGCACATTAGCGACAAGCCAGGCTATCGAAAGCGCAATATCTTCCACGAACGAGGGAAATTCACCGTTGGGGTACTTGATGTAATCCGGTATGGCGACAGCGTAACCGGCAGAGGTCAATGCATCGGCGACGAAGTAGTAGTGTTCTTTTGCCCCACTGGTCCAACCCCCGCCGTGGACAAATACTATTAATTGATCTGTGGCGTTGGATTGGTCTTTGGGAACATAGAGATCCAGCTTTTGATAGGTCTTATCGCCGTAGGCAAGGTTTGGCTCCAGTGTGTGTTTATTAAGCAGGTAGGAAGGCGCATTAAATGTTTTGAATGCGGCATTGGTACAGGCTGTCAGGAGCATGCTCAGCATTAAGACGAGCCCCATATAAAAGTGAGAATTCAGGTTGATTTTGAGTACGACCACAGTCTATCTGACATGTTAGTAATTGAAACTTCTTTGTTTATGAGCAGGTCGTCATACTAGGGACAATTGCGGACAACTCATTCAAAGAAATACATCGACCGCCTCCTCCCAACCCACGAAATACCTGACAAATACCCAACGGCGCAGCTGGTAGCGTGAGTGAAGCGCTCAGCTATGAAAATCAGTGGCGCTTGTCGGTACTTAGCTCCTGATACTACACGTTTTTCTGCGTGACATTGGCGCCTCTGACATGGCGGCGTTGTCACGGTGTGAGATGAGATGAACAGAACTCTGTCTTTAACAGATAACGTTTGCCCAGTAGTCGAAAAAATTCGAACGATTTTCGCATAAGGCGATTACCAGCTATTACGCAGCTCACGCAGTTTCAAAAAGACTGTCTGGGAATCAAGCTCCTTTGGCAAGTCGGGAAATGCCTCACGTAGCTTGGCGATAACAATCGGACTGTCTAAACGCATGAAGGTATTTATCTGACGCTCCAGCGCCATGTCTGTTACCAGGGGCCGATTGGGGTCCTGATCCTTAACCTTCTCAAGCAAATTAGCTGCCTGATCATTCCCAGGCTCTCTGTCCAGCGTGAACTCAAGATTGTGGGTCAAATAGTCGTGTCCCGGGTAAACCAGTGTGTCATCCGCGAGCTGCGCGAGTTGCTCGGAGAACGTGCTGTATAGCTGTGGCGGGTGACCACCGTGATGGCAATTACCGGCTCCGGCATTGAACAGTGTGTCACCTGAGAAGATCGCCGGGGTATCTGTGTGCGACAGCAAGCAAATATGGCACATCGTATGCCCCGGAGTATCCAGCGCCTCTAGCTCGACCGTCTTGCCGACTCTAATGATGTCACCTGCCTGCAATCCGCGATCAATTCCAGGTATGGTGTCGCGCGCATTGGCATGTGCGAGCAAGCGTGCGCCGGTGGCCGCAATCGTTGCAGCATTGCCACCCGTGTGATCGGGATGCTCATGAGTATTGAGCACCTGGGTAATGTTCCAGCCCAGTTCGCGGGCACGCGCGAGGCACTTTTCATGATCCAGAGGGTCGATGGCGAGTGCCTCACCTGTTTCGCCACAGGCGATCAGGTAATTGAAATTGCGGTACGCGTTTCCTGTCCATATCTGCTCAACGATCATGGTGCTGCTACCTGTTACTAAACTAGGGAGAACCATAGTAGCAGCGCTAGACGGGCAATTTCCAATAATCCAAACGGCTATCTCAAGCGTTAACAACACAGTCACATCAAGTTACCTGTGCTGCCATCGCACTCTCACGACTGAATAACTTCTTGTCGTTCATGGTAAAACTTGCCAAGATGACCTTCGGCTTTCTTAGGCACTCGATCTATTACTAATAATTTGAAAGCCCATCGTTGAAAGCCAATCGATATTTTCTAGCGGGATGCTTGCGGTCCAGCACAGCCATCTTACAGAAGGGAGAAGAACTCATGCGAACGATTAAGATCATGGGGGCAGTAGCCCTTTTCTCGGCCATCACGTTTTCTGCAACCACCACGTCCCAGACACAGGCGACAACTGCCGACATAGAAGCGATCGCGCAGGAGGCCTATCTCTACGGACTACCGATGGCGATGATGTACAACATCATGAACGAGTACGCCATCAACGAGTCCTCTGCACAGTTCAAGGCGACGTTCAACACGATTGCCAATGCTCCCAAGGTATATACTCCGGCAGACACCGCCATCGTCACGCCCAACAGCGACACGCCCTACTCCTTCTTATGGATGGACTTACGCGCCGAACCGATGGTGCTGTGCGTGCCGGAAATTGAGCAGGGCCGCTACTACTCCATCATGCTAACGTCGCTGTACACCTTCAACTTTGGTTATATTGGCACGCGCGCGACAGGCAACGGCGCAGGATGCTATGGCGTAGTCGGGCCAACGTGGGCGGGTAATATGCCGCCGGAGCTGCAGGCCGTCTTCACCTCGGAAACGGAATTTGCATTAGCAACCTAT
>Ga0222668_1000703_pt1 | contig 18968 bp, 11 predicted proteins | sample AntAcemetagen728_FD_179823 | JGI IMG/M metagenome (GOLD analysis project Ga0222668, IMG submission 179823) | Saline water microbial communities from Ace Lake, Antarctica - #728 | ecosystem: Environmental > Aquatic > Non-marine Saline and Alkaline > Saline | place: Antarctica: Ace Lake... | reverse complement strand
CTGTCGTCACTAACGACGCGATAGAAGCGTTCGAAGATGGTATGCCGGTCACGACGGGTGTGCTGTCAAGTGACGTAGACAGTGATGATGGTGTGGGCGATTTGATTTATGCGATCACCGTAGATCCGAGCAAAGGTTCTGCCTCTTCCAATGCCGATGGCACGTTTACGTTCGATCCGGGTTCAGCCTTCCAGGATCTGGCGGAAGGTGAAGTCGAGGACGTGACGTTTATGTATACGGCGACCGACAGTCATGGTGCCGTGAGTAATACGGGAACTGTGACCGTGACGGTGACCGGTGTGAATGATCCTCCAACGGTTTCTGATGGAACGTTAAACGCTGTGGAAGATGGTTCCGCGGTTGGTGGTTCCTTTGTCGGTGATGATGTTGATTCAGACGACGATGGCAGCTCCTTGAACTATGCGATCGCGATGGGGCCTTCTGAAGGCTCTGTGATGGTCGGGGCGAATGGCGCGTTTACCTTCGATCCGGAAGATGGCTTCCAGGATCTGGCGGCGGGTGAAACCCGGGACGTGACGTTTACCTATACGGCGACTGACAGTCATGGTGCCGTGAGCAATACGGGAACTGTGACCGTGACGGTGACCGGTGTGAACGATGCACCTGTCGTCACTAACGACGCGATAGAAGCGTTCGAAGATGGTATGCCGGTCACGACGGGTGTGCTGTCAAGTGACGTAGACAGTGATGATGGTGTGGGCGATTTGATTTATGCGATCACCGTAGATCCGAGCAAAGGTTCTGCCTCTTCCAATGCCGATGGCACGTTTACGTTCGATCCGGGTTCAGCCTTCCAGGATCTGGCGGAAGGTGAAGTCGAGGACGTGACGTTTATGTATACGGCGACCGACAGTCATGGTGCCGTGAGTAATACGGGAACTGTGACCGTGACGGTGACCGGTGTGAATGATCCTCCAACGGTTTCTGATGGAACGTTAAACGCTGTGGAAGATGGTTCCGCGGTTGGTGGTTCCTTTGTCGGTGATGATGTTGATTCAGACGATGATGGCAGCTCCTTAAACTATGCGGTCATCATGGATCCCACAGAAGGCTCTGTGATGGTCGGGGCGAATGGCGCGTTTACCTTCGATCCAGAAGATGACTTCCAGGATCTGGCGGCGGGTGAAACCCGGGACGTGACGTTTACCTATACGGCGACTGACAGTCATAGTGCTGTGAGTAATACGGGAACGATTACCGTCACGGTAACGGGTGTGAATGATCCTGTGACCGCAGTCGACGACGATGTTACAACCGGTAAAAATGTGCCGCTTGTGATTGATGTTCGGGTCGACAATGGTGGTAATGGTGCCGATCTGGATGCCGATACGAACGATGTGCTTTTTGTGAGCCATATCAGCGATGCCATGATCGCCACGACACCGATCGTCACAGATATTCCTATCGAGCTAACCTCAGGTGCACTACTCACCCTGAATTCCGATGGAACACTTACGTACGACCCGAATGGCGCGTTCAATGATTTGATATTAGAATCAGAGACCGACACCGACACCTTCACTTACACGATCGACGATGGTAACGGGTCCACCTCAACAGCCACGGTGATTGTTACTATTACGGGAAGTAATCAAACATTAGTGGCGACAGATCTCCCCAATATTACACGGGACGGTCTGGTAGAAGAAATCATTAACCTGGACACGTACTTCAGCGATCCAGACTCCTTTGACACTATTTCGTACGGTGTTTTAACACCGACTCTGGTCGGCGGTGGTGCATTACCGTCAGATTTCTGGACGCAGAATGTCTTTGTCTCCGGGAATGAATTGCATATCCGATATAATGATTATTCTTCCGGGCAAGTTCGGCTTCCGTTAGAGATCACGGTGAGAGCCACCTCAAGTGATGGAACTGCACCCGTCGATAAAACATTCACTTTATCCCCCGATCCGCAGGGGACGAGTGAAATTCGTTTGATTGCCCGGCCTGCTGCTGCTTCTGGTCGCGATTTCACTTATTTCCGTGCTTCCCAAACGCTAGAGACATTGGGAACCGGAAAAGGTGCTGCCGTCTTGAACCTGACCAATGACTTACAGGATCTGAATTATCAAATATCATTACAAGATTATAACAACACGAACCCGGGAGACGGGGACATCGTTGATATCGACAATGACTTAGTCGCGGTTCGGATTGTTGATGCGACAGATTCGGAGCATCTTGTGGTTTTGTTTACGATCTATAGTACTTCAGCCAACGATGATAACCCAGATTTTGACATGGATTCCGACGTGTTGAGTGGTACCTGGGCTCACGATGATACGATCGGGTTAACCAGTGATATTATTGATCAACTCTACAATGGAGATTTGGCGATCGAGGTCGAACTGGCAAGTTCAGACAAAAGTATTCTCTCCGGTAGTAATATCAAAGTTTCTCCAGAGGTTGATGACGCCAGTCAACTGCCAACCGAACAGACAGACTATTACACTGGTCAGGACTATGTTGTCGAGGTCTGGGTCAGCGATCAGCTTGCCCAGGTTCTGGCAGGAGAATCATCCAAAGGTTTTACCGGTGTCACGATCAGCCTCAGTTGGGAAGGAGCCGGAAATATGCCCGAGGCTCTGGCGGCAATCACGACTGATGGGGCCAGTGCCTTTACATTTATTCCGGGCGCAGACAATCCTGATAACGCCAATAATCTAATTACGAATTTCCATGGGACCGGGTTCTCGTTTGGGATTGGAGCGGATGGGAGTTATGCAAGAGTCGGTTACGGACATTTCAAGGCCTTCGAGGTAACAGAAGATGCGGAACCGATTGAATACACAATTGAGTTTACTGATCCTGATACTTTGCAGAGGGGTGACTTGGGGTCGGTCGATGACAGCCAGATTACGGTCGTTGGAACGAATGTGACTCAAATGCAGGCGTATGAGTTCCAGGTTCAAACAGATCAAAGCAGTATTTCTGTCTCCGGCTCAGTCGTGACGACTGGTGGTACGTCGGTTCTTTCTCCACAAGATGTGGGCTTCGATGAAACCAGTATCAGTGGTCGCGTCAATGTTGTGCTCGATGATATGGATAATCCGACGACAGTTCAAATTGTGGACTCCTATGCGGAACTGAATCCGACTGGATTAGCCAATCCCGAACGCGGTGCAACGGGAAATCTGTCTGATTTTGATCTGGCTGATTTCGGTCTGCAAGGAATTGTTTCCGGTAGCGATTTTTACCTGGCGGTTCGAGATGCCATTGCCAATATGTTTTCCAGTCAGCAGTCGCTCGTCGATGGTGCGTTCGACATTACAGATGCCTGGAGCCTTGATGCTGGTCAGGTCGACTCCTATATCGACTCTCCATTCGGCTTTGTGAATCAATCTTCAGAATCGGGTGCCGGGTTGGCGCTGACATTCTTCGATCCAGGTGGAACAACGCCCGCTGGTTTATCTTCCTGGACGCAGGCAGAACTGACAAAAAATGCCTCGGGTGATTATGAACTGGTTGTTCCTATCAGCCGCAGACTGACTTTTATTGACGCAAGCGGGGCTGAAATTACCCTTGAATTTGTAGGCACGATCGTTTCCACGTTTGATGCCAGCCAGGAAGATTTGTACGGCGATACAATCGGGGATGCGGAAGCAACCGGTTTGTCTTCTTCTAATCAAGGCACGCGGGTCTATCAAGGGGCCATCAATGAGGTTGCCGCCAATGCGGATAATCCAATGGCAGATCCTGACGGTCCCGACGTTGATAAAGACCTGTTGGCTGATGTGGACATGTTCCATGTTAATTTGGATGACGGTGAAACAGTCACTGTTGATGTTGATGGTGCTATGTTCTTTACCGGACTCGATAGCGTGCTTCGCATCTTTGATTCCTCCGGGACACAAGTGGCGTTTTCTGACAATAATCTCGCCCCAGATGAATTTTTGGTAACCTATGGGGCTTTGGATTCCTATGTCACATACACCAACAATACGGGTAGTGCAGGCGATTTCTATATTGGCGTCAGTGCTTTAAATGCCGCTTATAATTCTGTGACTTCTTACGACCCAAGTAGCCTGGTTGGTCGAGATTCTGCTGCTAATGCCAATGTTGATATCGATACATTTGATGGTGGGAGCTATGACCTGACGATTACCGTTGGTACGGGAGGAGACCCGTTACACGGAACGCAATCGGTCAATACGAGCGAGCAGACTCTGACAGACGGGACGGCCGTCGATCTGGTTGTGGTGCGAAATCAGACTGAGATTGATTCGACCGGTCATGTGAATAGCTTGCCAACCAGTGACACCTGGATCGACGAATGGAGTTCTTTCTGGGTCGAAATCTATGTGGAAACAGCAGACGCCAATGCCATCCTGGATGCCATGGTCGATTTGAATTACAACACGAATTTCTTTACCGCGACAGAAATTGAATTCGGCAGTGCTTTTGCTGACAGTGGTGAAGCGGTGATCGATGATGCCAACGGTATTGTGACTTCATTGAGCGGTACTTCCACGATTGAAAGAACAGGCAGCTATAAGCAAGCATTGCTGGCACGTGTCAAGTTTGAATCACTGCAACAGGATGATGTCTCGATCAACTTCGAAGACAAATTTATTGGTCCGCACGCGTTAGGGCTCTCGCTCAGCAATGTCAGTGTCGGGCTGTCCGATGATGTTGCATCGAATCTCATTATCGGTGATGCCCCTGAAACTGACCTGTGGGCGATCGCCTTTGATGTGAACGATGATGATCAAATCAATTACCGCGATCTGATGAAGTTAGCGTCGTATTACGGTCAGAGCGTCCTCGATACGAACTCGCCTTATGTCTGGGCACTCGATGTCGATAAGAGCGGCACGATTAACTTTAAAGATCTGAGCTTCTTTGCAACCAACTATGGCGTATCCAAAGGTGGTGACAGAGCAATTAACTATCCGTCTAACTTCCTGCAACGCTGGTATGGCCGTACATCCGATATTACGGGCAACTCAGCAATTGATGAAGTGATGGATGAAGCACTGGGAATCTGGCAGGATGCTTTAGGGCTTGAACAACCATTTGACATTCAACTGGTGATTACCGACCTGGGTGGCACTCAGTTGGGTGAAGGACAAATTACTGCCGTCGATGAACAGGGACGTCCGATTGCCGGCATCATTACTCTGGATGACGACGCTGCCGGCCTGGGCTGGTATTCTGATATCAGCACGACTGCCTTTGGTGGTTCTGAACTGGATGGGGGCGTTGCTTACACGGCTGACAGTAATTCAGACGCCGTCGGCCATTACGACCTGCTCACCGTATTGTTACATGAAATTGGCCACGTCGCCGGTTTCACACAATCCTATGCACCATTCGAGAATCACCTGGAAGTGGGTGTCGGTGGAACCTTGAGCTTTGTTGGAAGTGGTTTTGAAGCCACGCTGACGAATGATGGCTTGCACCTGGATGACACGGTTCATGCCGGCGATATCATGAATGCGACACTGGATCCGGGAGTTCGAAAGCTGCCTTCGGTGCTGGATGCACTGATTCTGCAGACCGCTCATGAATCGGCGGCGACTGGAAACTTCGATATTCTGGTGGGTGTGAATGCTCCTCTGATGGCCAATCTGCCCGTCAGCGAACAGCTTGAAACGGCTGGCACTGTGGCTGAGGCAGGACAGCAGATTGTGACAGCGGTAGCCTCACTGGAACCAATCGTATTTGAGGTTTCCAGTAATCTGACAGAAATGAGTGAAAGTGTACTTCCTCAGGTGAATCTGACACTGAATCACCCGAACCAGAACAAACTGGATCTCACTGTTCTGGAAGGTCTGAGCGACGAATTGCACAGTGACCTGCGTCTCAACGGTGTGTCAATTGTCGATGTTGGAGAAATTAACACTCTGGAAGATTCTGATCTGGATGAGAGTGACCTGGATCTGCCGGGATTGAGTGAACAGGTCGATGCCGGATTTGATGATGTCTTCTCTGACTGGGCAGGCCCGATTCTTTAAGTCGGTATTCCGTGGCGACGTTTATTTTAGCCCTTATGGGTTCCTTGAGATCACCATAAGGGCTCTTTTTTCCGTAGAATTCATCAATTGGTTACAGTAGGAAGAATGGGTAGCAGAGTTGCTTTTTGTCAACATGCATTCATTTTCGTTAGATATTGATGAATGTCTTTAAAGAGTTTTGAAGTCTGTGCTTTCTGTTCTTGAATACTGAACAATGCGATGGTATGTTTCAGGAGTCTTGGAGCAAACCAGGACAGGCTATGTAATATATGGGTTGAGTTGTTATTTTAAACGAGCAATTCCAACCGATGTCAGTTCAGGTCCCTATTTCTGGAACCAATTACTTCTTAAGATTTTGTAACATTGAGGAGAACACAAGCGTGAGTGCTAAAAAAGATGACAAACCAGCTGAAGAAACACCAGCAGCAGCTCCAGCAGCTGGCCAGCCAGCGCAGCAGCAGCAGCAGGTCAAAGTGAATGACGACAATGTCTCAGCCAGCTATGCTAACTTCTGCCGCGTTTCCAGTACTCCAGAAGAATTGATTCTGGACTTGGGATTGAACCCCCAACCACTTGATCCAGCGAATACTGAGATCAATGTGGGACAGCGCATTATTCTGAATCATTACACAGCCAAACGATTGCTCAGCGCACTCTCAATGGCTTTACAACGTCATGAACAGGCTTTCGGAGTTCTGGAAACAGATATCCGTAAACGTGTTGTTGGTCAAAAATCTTAGTGTCTTTGCTCAAACGTCATTGACCAAAACGACATCAGAAACCGACCCGATGGAAAACACATCGGCGTCGGTTTTTTTGTGCGCCAAATGAACATCGCCGTTTCAACACCGATTCCACTTGAGATAGGGGGTTTGCAGCTTTTTGAACCAATAGGGGGGCTGATTCTGCGGGGGAGACTCAGGCGCATGAGTCGAACACGAAGTCGATTTAGACGCGCTCCTGTCAATTATTCTGAATTTTCCTGTGAATTTGAATAAAAGTTTGGCATCAATTGAGTAGGAAAGCGAAAACGAGTTTGGTAACTTTCATAATGACAGCGCAAGTCAGCTAGAGTACAGAGCTTTAAAACTCTGATCTAAAAGGATAGTGTAGAATAAACTCGTTTAGAACTCGTTATCGCGACAGAGCATTTTGTAAGTGTCAGCCAGACATTGAAAATGTGTTGGTCGGTAGTTCGTCTCTAAGCCCGGAGAGGGCAGAATGCTTGATAAACCAGATACCGCATCATCCCATTTTGATGGTAATGGGCACCACGAAGGCCAATTGCCGGAAGATTTAATCGACGAATTAAGCTCGGAATCGCTGACATTTGTTGAATCTCTGTATTCGAGCTATTTAGAGTCGCCCGGCTCGGTCTCCCAGGAATGGCAGACCTTTTTTGCCAAATTCCCTTACAAGCTCACACGGAATGATCGCAAGCCCAGTTTCGGGCCATCGTTCAAATGGCATACGATGTTCAATCCTCCCGGAAAGCAAAAAGCGGAGGGGTCGGACAAGGAGCGTCAGACGATGAAAATCGCTGATCGCCAGGAACGCCTTGATCAGCTCATTCGCAATTACCGGGTACGGGGGCATATTCTGGCTTCTTTAGACCCGCTGGGAAAAACCCGCGTGACTCCGGCCGAGTTAATGCCCGAGTTTTATGGCTTTTCGGAAAGGGACTATGACCGCATCTTTTCCACCTCTACCTTTGGTGGTCCCTCCCAACGTACTTTGCGGGAAATGATTCAATGGTTGCGTAACACGTACTGTCGGTCGATTGGTGCCCAGTTTATGCACATCGACAGTTTGCGCGTACGGAAGTGGCTGCAAGACCGAATGGAAAGTACAGCCAACTTTCTCAAGTTTGAGCGTCCTGAAGCACTCCGGATTTTACGGCGTTTAACAGACTCGGTTGTCTTTGAGGAATTTATTCAGAAGAAGTATGTCGGCTTAAAAAGCTTTTCACTGGAAGGGGCCGAAAGCTTAATTCCCCTGTTGGATCTGGCCGTTGAAAAAGCCGGAGAGCAGGGGGTTGATGAAATCGTCTTCGGGATGGCACACCGTGGCCGGTTGAACGTGCTCACGAACATCATGAGGAAGAGGCCTCGTGAAATATTTCGCGAATACGAAGACTCTGTTCCCGAAATGAGTGTGGGTCGCGGGGACGTGAAATACCACCTGGGCTACAGTTCCGACTGGATGACCGAATCGGGACATAACGTCCATCTGACGCTATGCTTTAACCCCAGCCATCTGGAATTCGTCAACCCGGTAGCTATGGGCCGGATGCGCGCCAAACAGGACCGCTGGCATAATATTGACCGAACGAAGGGGATGGTATTGCTGATTCACGGCGATGCTGCGTTTGCGGGGGAAGGCGTCGTTCAGGAGAGTTTGAATCTGAGTGAATTAAAAGGGTATCGCACGGGCGGTACGATTCACGTCGTTGTGAATAATCAAATTGGTTTTACCACAGATCCCGCACAGAGTCGATCTTCGACCTACGCCACTGACGTTGCCAAAATGCTGCAGATTCCCATTTTTCACGTCAACGGTGAAGATCCGGAAGCGGTTGCCCAGGTTGTCAGGCTGGCAATGGATTTTCGAAAAGAATTCCATCGAGACGTTGTAATCGATATGTATTGTTATCGTCGACGCGGGCATAACGAAGGGGACGAGCCTGCATTCACACAGCCTTTAATGTATGAGACCATTGCGCAACGTCCCTCGGTACGGGATAGCTTCCTGGAACGTATGGTTGAGAGTAAATCGGTCACCCAGGAAGATGGTGATCGCTTACAGGAAGAAAGTATTTCGCACCTGGAATCAGAATTGGCTGCAGCGCGGGTGGAGAATTATCCTCACACGGTTGAATTGCCAGCGGGCATCTGGGCCGGCTATCGCGGGGGAAGAGAGCTGGCTGCTGACCAGCTCGATACGGGAGTTCCAGAAGAAAACCTCGTGAACCTTCTGTTGAAGCAGATCGAACTGCCGAAAGGATTTACTCCGCATAAGAAAATTCAACGGTTGTTGGGTATTCGAAAAGAAATGGCACTGGGCGAACGAAAGTTAGACTGGGGAACAGCGGAAGGACTTGCTTTTGCTTCCTTGCTGACCGAAGGATATCGTATCCGCGTGAGTGGTCAGGATGCCCAGAGAGGTACCTTCAGTCACCGCCATGCGGTGCTGCATGATGTTAAATCGGGGAAAAAATATGTACCGCTCAAACATCTGGTAGACGGGCAGGGGCCACTTGAGATTGTAAACAGCCCGCTTTCAGAGGCGGGAGTTCTTGGCTTTGATTACGGTTACAGTTTAGACTGTCCTGACGGCCTGATTATCTGGGAAGCCCAGTTTGGCGATTTCTGTAATGCGGCCCAGGTGATTATCGATCAGTTCATAGTGAGTGCCGAAGATAAATGGCAGCGTTACAGTGGTATCGTGCTGTTGTTGCCTCATGGGTTCGAAGGTCAAGGGCCGGAACACTCCAGTGCCCGCTATGAACGATTCCTGCAAATGGCAGCGGAAAACAATATTCAAATTGCCGTGCCGACAACGCCAGATCAGTTTTTTCATCTGTTGCGGCGTCAGATGATTCGCAAATGGCGTAAACCGTTGATCGTCATGACACCCAAAAGTCTGCTGCGTCATCGCGAAGCTGTCTCCAGCTTTTCATCGATGAGTTCAGGCTCATTTTTCAAAGTCATTGCCAATACAACGGATATTGATCCCAAGCAAGTCACCCGGATTTTACTTTGCACCGGAAAGATCTATTACGATCTGAATGAGCATCGAAAACAGGCAGAACGCGATGATGTTGCCATCATCCGAATGGAACAGCTCTATCCGGTTCCGAACGAGGAACTGGAACAGGCGTTAGCACCCTATCCGGAAGGAACTCCCGTGTATTGGGTTCAGGAAGAACCTGAAAACATGGGGGCCTGGCGATTCATGTATTATCGTTTCAAGGGGAATTTGTTTGGCCGCCATCCTCTGAAAGGGGTTTATCGTGCAGCCAGTGCCAGCCCGGCGACCGGATCAGGCAGAAGCCATCAGTTTGAGCAGGAAATGCTGATTTCGGAAAGTTTCCGGAAGGAAGACTGAATCTCGGAGAGCGCCTGCAATCAATTTGACGACTTAATCGATGAGATCCCTGAGATGAAAGTGGTGTTTGCCCAACTTGCCGCCATAGTTTCCGGCCGTGATTTGGATGACGCCCGGTTGCTGGCTGACGGTTTTTAATCCTGCGTTCATAGCCTGTTGCACCGAATCGAAGGAGTCGCCGTCAATGACAATTTCGTAAACGCAGCCTGTGCCAGCAGGTAGGTCTGAATTGGTTTGAGCACGAATTGTGGGACAATAGGCGTCATTGGTACTGGCTTTTAATTTGGAATAGCGGGATCCCACTTTGCTGCCACTTCTGACAATGCCTCCGGGAAAAGGGAGTATGGTGTGTTCCACTTTCTGCATGACTGAAACGGCTGCTTCGGTCGCGAGTAACCCACTTTCCTGGTCTGTTGCACAAATTAAAAGGTTACCACCGGCGACACCTTTGAACGTCCCCACCTGATCTTCGCACACAAACTCTCCATCCATCACGGGAATTCTCCAGAGCCGGCGCGAACCCCATTTTTTGGAAATCTGAAAGCCATCGCCAAAAAATCGCAACTGACTTCCCATCGCAATATTTTTGTCTTCGCCTGCATCAGGCACTCCTGAGTAACAAGCCGTGGTAGGGCAGGTAAGAATACATTGCCCCACTCGATTGATAACTGCTTTTTCTAAAGCAGAACGGCTGAAGGCAAACAGCATCAAGCTGACTCCCGGTCGTCCATCGGGGCTTTCCGCGGGAGATAAAAACTTTTCAATGCCTGCCTCTGCATCACAGGCAATGACGCTTGTGGCATACCCGCTTACTTCAGCAGCAGCAATTTTGACCCAGGACTCTGTGATCGCAGTTACGATAATCCGCGTACCCACTGTTGTGAATGCTTCAGCAAATGTGTCGCAGATGGGAACGCTGTTCAATTCCAATCCAGTTTGCGTGTTCAAAACCGTTCCCCGTCAATGTGTAAAAAACGTTTGTAAAAGTGAATTCTCTGTAGCGAATTCGCATCTGATTTAGGGCAGCCCATTTTCAGCCGTTGAGTTCATACGAATTCTTGCCTGTAATTTGCAGGTCCATTTGAATGAGCTTGGGGACACTCTTGACCTGCATTTTTTTCATGATTTTTGCGCGATGCGCTTCGACGGTTTTGAAACTGACACTCAATTTCGCAGCAATTTCGCGGCTGGACAGCCCGGCTACAACATGCCCCATGACTTCCCGCTCCCGGCGTGTCAGAGAATCTTTGCGTTCGAGCAATTCTTTGTTCTGTAAACGGTCCTGTTTATGTTTAACATCCCGTTCAATTCCTTTTTGGATATAGTCCAGCAGGACCTGGTCACTGACAGGCTTCTCAAGAAAATCAATGGCACCTGCTTTCATGGCGCGCACGGCCATCGGGACATCGCCATATCCAGAGACAATGACCACAGGAATAGTATATCCCCGATCTCTGAGTTTCTCTTGTAATTCCAGACCACTCATTCCCGGGATTCTGACATCCAGTACCAGGCAGCCGGGAGATTCGGGTGAATAGCTCTCCAGAAACTCAGTTGCCAGTTCGAATGTTTCTACTTTTAATCCCACGGATTCAATGAGCCACCGCAATGACTTGCGAATGGCAGGGTCGTCATCCACTACAAATACAGTTGCTTCCTGTTGGATTGTCATTTCAGCCACCGCCATGATAATCTCCATTGGTTATAGGAAGAGTGATAAAAAAACTCGTCCCTTTAGGATTCCGACGAGGGTATAATTCCCCCCCATGCGCTTCAATTATAGTTTGACTTATGGACAAACCAACTCCTAGTCCTTTTTGTTTAGTTGTATAGAATGTTTCAAAGATAGAATTTTCTTCACCTTTTTTCAAACCTATTCCACTATCTGTTACACAAATAACTAACCTTCCCACATCATCTTGATCGGATTGGATCACCAATTTTCTCTCGACGGCAGGTAAGTCTGCCATCGCTTCAATGGCATTTAATAAAAGGTTGACCAAAACCTGTTCGATCTGAATGGCATCTCCGATCGTGATGAGTGGTTCCCGGTTCAATTCCAGATGCAAAGAGATGAAATTTCGTTGAATTTCGTGTTCCAGCAATGAAATGGAATTCTCAATCACGAGGTTACAGTCAAGTGCTTTGTGTTCCACTTCACTTTTTTGGACGTGGCGGCGCAGGCGTTTGATTGTTTCGCTGGCACGCTGCGCCTGGCGCGACGTCTCTACAAGCGGTTCGATCAATTCGTCAAGACTGGTGATTCCGGAACGGATTCGTCGAATACAGCCATTGGTGTAATTGTTGATGGCTGCGAGCGGCTGGTTTAATTCATGAGATAACTCTGCGGCTAGTTCCCCCATCGTCGATAGTCGGGAGAGATGTGCCAGTTCTTCACGACGCCTGACTAGTTCCTGCTCGGCCTGTTTCTGTTGTGTGATGTCCGTGGCAATGACCATTGCGGCAATAATGACTCCACCGCTTACCATTGCCCCCACCCGGCATGAATACAAGGCCATTTTGCCTTCCGTATTTTTGCCTTCTGTTTCCATGAACTGTGTTTTTCCGGTTCGAAATACATCTGTCAGCATTGTTTTTGCTTTGGGAACATCGGCTTGATTCATGCGCTGAAAAATAGAAGAACCGATGATGTCTTCAATGCCCACAGAGGCAACCGTATGGTTGATATAGAGAATGGTTCCGTCAACATCCAGAGTTAATATTGTATCTGGCGCATTCGTTACCAATGAGCGCCATTTTGCTTCTGTTTGTTGCAGTGCCCGATAGAGTCGGTTTCTTTTTTTGTATTCTTCATTCAGAATGGCATGGGCATTCTGCAGTTCCGCGGTTCGGGAAACCACTCTGGTTTCCAGGTTCTCATTCAATGTTTCAAGTTCTTCCAGCGCATTCTGTTCTCTGGTCACATCTTTGATACAGGAGAGCAAAAAGGTTTCTCCCCGGAAATAGATCTGTACTGCTGACAATATCGCGCAGAAATGATTGCCATTTGCGGATTCAAATTCAAAAAAGAGATCACGGGCCGTTCCTTCCTGTTTGACTTTCGCAATCATTTCCTGACGCTCTTTTTGGTTAGGCCAAAAACCAATATCAAATGCGTTTGTCCCTAATATGTCATCCCGCTTGCACTCGAGCGCTGACAAGAAACTGTCATTCACATCAATAAATATTCCCGTTTCGATTTCCGTGATGCACATGGCAATGGGATTTACCTGGAAAATCTTGCTGAACCGTTCTTCCGAGAGACGCAGTTCCTCCTGTGAAACAATATTTTCTGTGATGTCGACGGCTACAGAAAGGAAACCATCGATTTCATTCAGGTCGTCATAGAGGGGAATGTATTCGATTTCGAGTATGAGTTCGCCAACGGTTCGTTGAATCTGAGAGGCTTCCCCATCCAGAGTCCGTCTGAAACGCGCAAGCAATTCTTTGTCACCAGCGAATTCATGAAAAATAGACCTGCCTACCCATTCACCAGGTTTGTATCCCAGCTTTGTGAGACTACCACCTTCTGATAATGTAACAATACCATTCCGATCGGCTGCCCAAATAATCAGGGGAGTATTTACGAAGATCTTTCTCAACAGCCGATGATCGATTTCAGCGATGTTTTCAGTGATGTTTTGTAGTACGTCGCTCTGTCTCAAGTTCAGATATTTCCCTGTTGATGAAGGAGAATCGGAGGTTGTTTTCTGAGGCGATTCTGCGTCCTTCACTGTTCACCTCTTTGGATTAAAATGGAGTGAATATTCAGAGAGCGCGAACTGCGCAACAACTTGGGGAGTGGTCGCAATCGGCTGCTGATTTGGAGCAAGAAAATAATTAGGCTAAAAAAAATGTAGGTTTATTCACTAGTTTGTATCGTACACTAAAGCGATGGGAAATGTCAAACTTTGGAGACAATGGATTCCTGGTTCAAGAGCGATTGTGTAAATCCAGATCCCATTTCAGGTCGGGATCGCGACTCGTTTGCTCCGTTAATGATTCATTGAGTTGAGTATGGTCTGTTAAGTCATACTTGAGAGGAGTGACGGTCACAAAACCTTCTGAAAGTTCCAGCAGGTCCGTGCCTGCCTCCAGCTGATGGTTGAGGATCGGGTCCAGACCGCTCCAGTAATAAGGACGACCCCGCGGGTCGATTCGTTTTTCCATGACATCGATGTGTCGTTTGACTCCTAAAGAAGCCCATTTCACTCCGCGTGGCCATTCCGGCCTGGATTCGGGAAAATTCACATTCCACAGTCTGCCAGAACTGGATTTTTCCTGCAGCAACCTTTTGATGATCGGAATGCTCTGTTCTGCACATTGATCGTAATCGGGCTTGATGTCATTGGAAAAACTACTGGCAGTCGAAACCGCGATCGACGTAATGCCTGCAAAGGCGCCTTCAATCGCACCGGCAACGGTTCCTGAATAGAGCACATTGATACCAACATTGGAGCCAGAGTTGATACCGCTCACAATCAGATCGGGCCGTTGAGAACAGAATTCCAGGATTCCCAGCTTCACGCAATCTGCCGGACTGCCGGCAACTGCCCAGCCCCAGTGCTTTTCTCCTTCGAACTCCTGATGTACCATAAGGGGGTGTAAGTAAGTGATACTTAAGCCAACGCCACTCTGCTCAGCTAAAGGCGCAACCACTTCAACGTCTCCTAACTGAGTCAGGGCTTTTTGCAGACTTCTGATACCCGGAGCATGAATACCATCGTCGTTCGTTAATAATATTTGCACAGAACTACCTCAAATCGCATATGAAAAGGACTCTTTCAGCAAGAGCGCGCGGCTCTTGTTTAACCATTCTTAGTTACGGAACGAGCGATAGACATCTTATCCGAATGAGCAACTTTAATACACCACCACGACTGTTTGCCATAATTCCCGCCGCCGGTAAGAGCCGTCGCATGGGAACACATAAACTGCTGCTTTCTCTCGGTAAGGAAACGGTCATCCAAAGACTGGTTCGGGGATTGAGCGCCCCTTTTGTGACAAAAATTATCATAGTCGCCCGCAAGGGGGATGATCTTTTGAAAGAACATCTTGCTGGAATGAATCTCCAATTGATTCAACCGGACACGGACCCTCCCGATATGAAGGCCAGTGTGCAAATTGCATTAGAATGGATCAAGGCTCATTATCGGCCCTCAGAAAAAGACAGCTGGCTCTTAATTCCCGCTGACTATCCTGTGCTTAACGGTGCTGTGGTTGAATCGCTTTACCAGGTCTGGCAGAACTGTCAGGCATCCAGCATGATTCCCACATATCAGGGCCATAAAGGCCATCCCGCTTTTTTTCGCTGGCATGTCTCAACGCACGTATTTCAACTTCAGGACGATGAAGGAATTAACGCGCTCTGGAAGACTCAGAAAATTCAACCACTGTTATTCGAATGCAACCATCCGGAAATACTGATTGATCTGGATACGCCTGAAGATTACCAGTCTGTGAAGCAACACTATTCTCAAGATGGCTGAACGTTAAAGCATCAAACTATTTAGATGTTCTAATATCTGACGTTCCGTAGAAAAATCGAGCGCGGTTTTTGTCGCTCATGTTGAGAACTGACAATAGGTTAAGGTTCAGCGATGTTGCATTTGTGAAACTTTACTGGTGGTAACGATTATAAAGTGCAACAGCCAATCACCTCTTCACTAAAGGTACATATCCCCCTTTTTTCCTCAAGTTACCAAAACTGTGTGATCTATGCTTGAGTGCTAAATATAACAATTCGATGTGATTTTGTGTTTTTCCACTCATGACATCAGCTTTTGATTTGCATCTTTTTTCGGGTCATGTCAATAATGCAGAAAGTCATGTATGAGATGGAAAATCGGAAAACGCACACTTTCATCATGTGACGAACTTTTTTGGAGGGGGAAATAATGAGAAAGACCTTAGCCTTGGCATTTGCCGCTGTGGCAATGCTGGCTGTCAATGATTCAGCGCAAGCCTGCAGGTATTTTGGAGCAGCAAGTTACAATTGCTGTCCCACGGTAGCCTGTCAACCAACAGCCTGTTACACCGCTTGCCGTGTCGAGCGCAAAACATGCTATCGAACGGTATACAACCAGGTTTTAGAGCCTCAGCAGTATACGGCTTATCGCACCGATTACGAGACAGTCTATGAAGACAAGCAGCAAACTTGTTACCGCATGGTGAATGAAACTGTTTACCGCGATGAAGAATACACGGTCCAGAAGCCGGTATTCGAGACATCAGAACGTGAAGAGCGTTACACAGTGCGACGCCCTGTGGTAGAGACAAAGTACCGTGATTGCAGTTATCAGGTACAGCGTCCTGTCTGGGAAAACCATGAGCGAGAGTGCCGTCGTACCGTAATGCGACCGGTTGTGGAAACCATCGAACAGGAATGCCGCCAGACGGTAATGCGTCCTGTGACGGAAACCATCAACCAGGAACGTTGTTACACAGTCATGAAACCGGTCACTACAACCCGAACGGTGCATCGTTTACAGGGAGTCTGGGAAACAAAACAGATTACCAAACCAGGTAAATGTCGTCCCTGCTGGTCGACCGATGCTTGTGGTGTTCCCAGAATGACCATGGTTCAGGTGCCGGGGAAAACTCGCTGCCGTAAAGTCTGGAGACTGCGGCGTGTCGCCTGCCAGGTGCCTTGTACACAGTATGTTCCTCAGGTTGTGCGTCAGAACTGCCCTGTTCAGGTAACACGGTATGTGCCTGAAGTAATCGTGAACAAGATTCCTGTCAAAGTCTGCAAAATGGTTCCTGAAGTGGTTGTCACCAAGATACCATATCGGACATGCCGCTGGGTTACAGAAACTGTAGCACAGAAGGTTCCTTATCAGACTTGCAACTGGGTGTGCGAAGAAAAAGTTCGCAAGGTTCCCGTGCAAACTTGTAAAATGGTTTCCGAACGCTGCACCCGCAAAGTGGCACAGTGCGTCACTCGGAAAGTTCCCTTCACAGTCACACACCGTGTTGCGCGTTGCGTACCCAAGCAGGTACCAGTGACTTGCACACGTTATGTTTCCAAGTGTGTTGCTCGCAAGGTTCCTTACGAAGTCTGCACGATGGTGCCTTCAACAGTTTGTCCAACGACTGCTTGTGCAACCGGGAACTGTGGTCTCGGTGGTGCTCAAAGTCGGGAATCGGCTAAACCTGTGGTTCCAGTACCACAGCCAGAACCCGAAGCAAATCCAAAAACCATTCCAGCAAAACCAAAGGTTTCTGCTTAGTTGGTTCGACGATTTGATCGTGATGTAAAATGAGAGAGGCAGGTTTCAATTGAAACCTGCCTCTTTTTTTATTCTCCCCCTCAAGCTGGGGGCTGACGAAAAGAAATCCACTCTTTCCTTCTGATGATCACTGCAATGATTCTGTTGTCATGCAAAGAATTGCTTGAAAACAATCGCAGCTTAGTATCCCCCTTCTGAACCAACGTAATCTGTGCCGCAGACAATGTCGCAACTTGTGTTCAAGTCACAATCGTCATACGAATCCTTAAAGCTACTGCCTTTGACATAACTTTTGGTTTTGCCGTGGCTGCCGGACCAGAATCCAGTGAAAGCGTAGGTTTGGTTCAAAGCACCAATCGCATTGGAAACGTCGTTTAATTCCGTATTCACGGCGACGGCCACTTCACTCAAGCCAACGATCATTGCCAGGACAGCAATCGTTAAAACCAAGACTAATTCCGCAGAAATGATAAATCCTGCTTCGTCATTGTACAGACGTTGTACGATACGCAACATTTGAGAGTCCCCTTAACTTAGTTGTAGAGTGTGCCAAAAAGTCGATGCATTGACAGCCGGCACTGTGAGAGAGTTTTCTTTTCGTGAGAGAGTTTGAAACGTTTCAGCAGATTTGTTTTGAGATCGCACTCAATAAAACCTGCTTGGAAAGAGAGAACGCAGACAGTGTGCCAGAAGGGCAATCATGGCTGAAACAGCTGCCCAACGGTGGGATTTGCATGGAATCTATCTCTATTGTTTCCATTCGTTTACGCGTTTTTGGGTCTGGGTTACCCCTTGGAAACGAAGGTCTGACGAAGCGTCTGATTTGTTAAGTGAATTGAACATTTTTTCTGAACAAAGTGTAAGATTCACTGATCGCAAAAAAAAAGAACCGGCGGAGTGACCGCCGGTTCTAAGAGAGAGTTGAATTATCGCTCGTCAGTATTATGGTGTTACGCTTTCAGAAGCGGTAACAGCATCTGAACTTGTAACCAAATCGCAGGATGTGTTCAGATCGCAATCATCAGTTGAGTCATGAAATGTCGAACCGGCATAGTGGCTTTTTGATTTGCCTTCACAAAAAGTGCTGGCAGTAAAACCGGTATAAGCATAACTTTGGTTTAATGCGCCGATTGCATTGGAAACGTCGTTGAGTTCGGTATTCACAGAAACAGCGACTTCACTCAAACCCACAATCATTGCGAGTACAGCGATGGTCAAAACCAGAACCAGTTCTGCTGAAATCACAAATCCACATTCATCTTGCCATAAAGCCCGTAACATGATTTATATCTCCTTTGTGAAAAAAAAACTCTGTTCAGAGGTTTTCTGAACAGAGTTTTACATATTAAACAGAACTCCAAATTAAGGAGTAACGCTTTCAGAAGCAGTAACAGCTTGGCTACCTGTAACCAGGTCGCAGCTTGTGTTCAGGTCGCAGTCATCAACAGCATCAGAAAAACGTGATCCAGCGTAGTGGCTCTTGTTTTTTCCACCAGTTCCAGCGAAGCCAGTGTAGGCATAGCTCTGGTTCAGTGATCCGATTGCGTTTGAAATGTCGTTTAATTCGTAACCGGCCCACGAAATACACGGTCTATCAACGGGCATCGCAAGCGATGCCTTTGAGAGTCCTGAGTAACCGAATCACTGC
>Ga0222668_1000701_pt1 | contig 19001 bp, 13 predicted proteins | sample AntAcemetagen728_FD_179823 | JGI IMG/M metagenome (GOLD analysis project Ga0222668, IMG submission 179823) | Saline water microbial communities from Ace Lake, Antarctica - #728 | ecosystem: Environmental > Aquatic > Non-marine Saline and Alkaline > Saline | place: Antarctica: Ace Lake... | reverse complement strand
AGGCCATCACGATATTGAATTTGGTGCTCTGGAATAAACCACCCCAGCCCAGCCCCGCGAAGACCGCCAGAGATGCCAGACTCAGGAAGACCGTTAACACGCCGAGAGAATAAAAGATATTCAACAGGAAGATCCGCATCCGGCTCTCGCCCGCCTGTTGCACAAAGCTCATGACTTTGATCGCGACTACCGGCAGTACGCAAGGCATCACATTCAGAATCAGTCCGCCCAGAAACGCGAAAAGCAGATACGAAGACAGCGTCCGGTTTTCCTCGTCGGAGCTGATGATAATTGTATCGTCAGCATCGTCGGCTGCTGTTAATTCTGCAATCGATGACAGCACCACCGGTGTCGCGTTCGTCAAACTTCCCAATTGAAAATCCACTGGCCACGGACGGCGGCAGCTTCCCTTATTACAAATCTGATAAGTCAGTTTGCCTTCGACGCCATATTCTTTCGCACCGGGGATTCGCTCAAAGGTACGCGTCCAGACGACTTTATCATAGTGGGTGCGTTGGGTGTACTCGTCATGCGTTTCCACTTTCGGTTCCGGGCTGGCAGCAAACTGCTTGGAAACCGGTTTCAAGCCTTCCAGTTTGAAAATTTCGATGTGTGTTGGCAGGCCCGCATTTTTCTTGTCCTGGTCCAGGGCAAACGTGTGAAACTCCTTGTCCAACGTCATCGTGATCGAAAGCGTCACCTGTTTTTCAGGAGCGGATACCGAGGGCTTTAAAGCAAACGTCAGTTCTACCGGGTCGGGAACTGAACGGCGTTCGGGGGTTGTCTTAAACGAGAGCGGCGCACTTTTCTGCTTGCCGGACAAAGTCGCGGTAAACGCATATTGGGAAGGCACACAGTTTTTCGCATCGCAGACCTGATACAGCATCTGCCCTTTGAGCAGGACGTCGGTTGGTTTTTTTACATCTGCATTGACTTTGAAGCGGCGGTTCCAAATGACATGTTTCGTATATTTTTCGATTTCCTTCCCGAACAGTGGTTTAAATACCGTCTTGGGAGGATGGTCGGCATTGAAATGCTGGTCGATCGAAGTCAGACCTCTGGATTCTTCAATCACAAACTTGGTCGCGCCGCCAAACGTCGGACTTGTTGAGTAGGTATAAGAGCCTTCCGGGATCATCATTGCCAGCGAAAGTGTGACGGTATCACCGGCTTTGGCATCTTGCGGCAGCAGGCTGACACTGATTTCCGCCTTGGCCTTCGCATTGCCGACAGCTGCTTTCTTTTGACCGAATAAATCCGGGAGTGAAGCCTTTTGCGCTTGCAGATCAAGCGTAGAGCAGACCAGAGCAGTAAAAATCGTTATCATAACGGCTAGGTAGCGAGGAGTTTTCAATTCAAGACCCTTCCAGAAAACTCAGAAATAAGACGAAACGGCCCGAGAGCCAACTTATTATTTATTATATCGGTGTGAGGACGCAATTCTTCTGTGAAGTAAGTCACAATTCCGGACGGATTCATACGGATTTTAGATTTTTAAGTCAATATTGACAACAGGTTACTAACCTTATGCAATATTACTATCTTTTAGTCCGAATTTGCTTTGTAATAGGGAGTGCCACGTTTCGAACTCCCCTGTTCTCACACCTGTTTTCCACCAAGAGTGACGGAACCCCTTGGTACGTGGAAGCTTATCAATGTTAACTCATCAATGAAATTTGATCAATTGTAGAGGTGACTCTATGACAAAACGTTTGTTTATACTCTGCATGCTGGCTGGCTACCTGTTGCCTCAGGTTTTCGCTCAAGAACCACTGATTGCCCGGAAACCAATTGAAACGGTGAAGGAGATTGAGTTTAGGGACCCCATTCCCTTTGGTTTAGCGCCCGTAGAATACGGAACGGGAAAACTCTCAGAACCCGTTTCCGCGATGGATCGTAAACTGAAAGATCGTACATTCAAACTGAAATATGATTCCGAATGGGGCTATTTGCGCGACGTCTTAAAATCGTTGAACATCCCGGAATCCTCTCAGTTGATGGTCTTTTCCAAAACGGCTCTCAATCCGCGGCTGATTAAACCCACCAATCCGCGGGTCGTTTATTTCAACGATGATGTCTACGTCGGCTGGGTTCCCGGAGCGCGGGCGATGGAATTGGCGTCCGTTGATCCTCTGCGAGGTTCCATCTTCTACGAACTGGAAGACAAAGCTGTCGAACAGCCGCGATTCGTGCGTTCGGAACGCTGCCTGTCCTGTCATGGAGGCAGTTCCAGTCTGCGCATTCCCGGTTTACTGGTGCGTTCTTTTTTAACCGATCTCCACGGTCGCCCGATTTCCGGCTATTCTCAAATCTCACATGACAAAATACTAAGTAAACGCTGGGGAGGCTGGTATGTCACAGGCACCCATGCAGACATGGTTCATCTCGGGAATCTGTTTGGCAAAGAGGTGATTGAGGAATCAAAAACGAATCCCGCCTATCGGGCCAACCTGGAACACATTGACCCTTTTGTTGATACTTCGAAATACCTGACCCCGCATTCCGATCTCGTGGCACATTTGATTTTGGATCACCAGGTTCACGGACATAATTTGATCACCCGTGTGAGTATGGAACAACAGCTAGGATTAAGATCTGATGTGGAAGCGCGACTGCTGCGTTATCTGCTATTTCTGGATGAGGCAGAACTGGCAGGTCCGCTGAAAGGAACCACTGACTACCAGACGTGGTTTGAAAAACAGGCGAAACGTGATTCCCACGGTCGCTCGCTGAAAGACTTCGATTTAAAAACCAGGCTGTTTCGTTTTCGGCTGAGCTACCTGATTTATACCGACAGTTTCAGCAAAATGCCGGCTGCTGCCCGTTCGCGGATTTTACGGGAAATCTATTCCTTCCTGAACGCGTCTGACGCCGAACTCAAACAGGCATGGGAAGTCAGACCAGCTGATTTTCCACTGCAGGAGCGTCAGGCGATTGTTCAAATCGTCGCTGAAACATTGGAAAACCTGCCAGATTTTTGGAAAATAAATAAAAATGAGGGATGAATCCTCTGTCTGGTCACTGACTGTTTTCTTCACGGACGCTCGAAGCGGGTATTGCCAGGAATCGTCATCAGGCACTATGATGTAAAAACGCCTTAAGTGATTTCCTAACCTGACATTGACTCATGTTCGGTACAGTGATCGGGATTTTTTCACACAGTTCAACCGAGTATGAGGTACGATGCTTTTTTTCAATAAAAGATGTCTTGAGAATCGCCTTTGGTTGCCATTGATTTGCTTCCTCTTTGGAGCAGTCGCTGTTTCCAGTTCCGCACAGGCCGCCGAAGAGTTTTCCGGACTCAAAGTCCCCGCAGGTTTCCGCGCGACCCTGTATGCCGACGATGATCTGGCACACGATATCTATTCCATGACCATCGATTCTCTGGGACGGGTTGTGGTTTCCGGTCCCGGATATGTCCGCATTCTGATTGATGCCGACGGAGATGGCGTCGCCGAATCTTTTCAGCAATATGCCGACGGTCCCGCGTCCGGCGCACAAGGCATGTATTTCCTGGGGCGTGATTTGCTCTGCACCGGAGATGCTGGCCTGATTCGCTATCGCGATCAGAACGCAGACGACCGCGCGGATGGGAAACCCGACGTCTTTTTACAAACGAAAACAGGTGGCGAACACAATACGCATTCGATCCAGAAAGGCCCGGATGGCTGGTGGTATCTGCTGCTGGGGAATACGGCTGGTATTAATGAGAAATACATCACCCGCAAGACGTCGCCCGTCAAGAAACCCTATGCCGGCACGCTGATGCGATTGAGCCCCGACTTAACCCAAGGCGAAGTCATCGCCGACGGTTTTCGTAACGCCTATGATTTTTCCTTCTCGCCGAACGGTGATATTTTCACGTATGACAGTGATGGTGAACGTGATATCTCGCTTCCCTGGTATCGGCCTACACGCGTCTTTCATGTTCTGCCCGGTTCAAATGCCGGTTGGCGCAGCCGCAGTTGGAAACGACCTGATCTATTTCTGGATATGCCACCGGTGGTCGCCGCCTTTCATCGTGGCTCGCCGACGGGGGTGACTGACTATCAACACCGTCAGTTCCCGGCAGCCTATCAGGGGGCGTTGTTCGTCGCCGATTGGACGTTCGGCCGCGTGCATGCGATTCCGCTCGAAGATTTCGAAGGCACGTATGCCAGTGAGCCGATTGACTTCATCACTGGAGTCGGGCAGTTCGGCTTTGCCCCCACCGATCTGGCTGTGGGCGTGGATGGCAGTCTGTTTGTCAGTGTTGGAGGACGCGGAACGCGCGGCAGTGTGTTTCGCATCGAATACACGGGACCGATTGAAGCACAGAAACCGGACTTGAATTCAGAGTCCACGGCGGACGAGGAAATTGTCGCAACGGAAGCAACGCCAACACTGGATGCCTGCTTGTCAGCGCCGCAGCCTCTCAGTAGCTGGTCACGGGAAACGTGGCTGCCTTTGGCAAAGACATTATCGCCTGAAGCATTCTATCGGGCAGCCCTTGATCGGAATCGGCCTGTCGCACAGCGCATTCGGGCAATTGAAATTGTCACGGAACTATTGGATGGATTCCCGGGACGTATCGTTGAACAACTGGTTCTGGACAAATCCGATCGGGTACGGGCACGACTCGCGTGGTCCTTAGGCTATCAAAGTCAGCCCGCGCAGATTGTCGAGCTGTTGAATGCACTGCTCAAGGATGAATCTCCTATGGTAGCTCGTTTTGCATTAGAGTCATTTCTGCAACTGGGAGATCAGATCGACCAGACAAAATGTCTTTCGGGTTTGCAGAAAACATTGGGAGCCCCTCAGCGGTATGTCAGACAGTCGGCGGCCCGCGCTGCGGCGATTTTGGATGCAGAGGATTTCAAGACGCTTTCCTCAGGCGTGACCGCTTCAGAAGGGGCAGCACTGATTACACTCGCGTATGCAAGTATTCTCAAGCAGGGAAGTGTCGTTCCTCTGGCTGTTCGTACGGGCGTTACGGTATTTGAAGGCGACTATCAAACCGATCTCAGGCTTGATGCACTACGCTTGATTCAGTTGGGACTCGGCGATTTAGGACCGCCCACAAAGATGGCAGCGGTTTTTGACGGATACGCGAACCGCGTAGATTTGACCGAATTCGAGCGTCACCTCGATCCGATTCGTATTCGGCTGATGGAAGCGTTCCCCAGCAGTCATGAAGTGCTGGATTATGAGTTGGCCCGTGTGCTTTCGATGCTCGCACCTTACAATCCGAAATTGCTGGACCAGATTCTCGCAAAAATTACAGATGATTCAGATCCGGTTTCTGATATCCATTATCTGATTGTCGCAGCTCGCATCCCCAGTGATCGCAGTACCGCGCAATCGGAAAAAATTGCGAAGTCCCTGGTTGAGATTGATGCAAAACTGCTGCGTCTCAAATTGCCACAGGATACAAACTGGGATGACCGCTTCAGGGAACTTTATTCACAGCTTGTTAAAATCGACGCGGATCTCCCGCGACAGATAGTCAAACAGCCTGGCTTCGGTCTGCCGGGACATGTGCTTTTCCTCAGTCAACTGCCTCCGCAGTTTCTGGGAACTGCGATTGAGGCCTTCGATCGAAAAATTAAAGCCGATTCAGATTTCCTCTGGAATAGTGATGTCGTGTTCGTGTTTGGCGAATCGAAGAATCCCGCGCATCGGGAAATGATACGTGAACTGTATGAAGATTTCGCACTGCAGGCAGCCGTGCTGGCTGTTTTAGCAGCCGCCCCCGAGGAACAGGACCGGGACAAATTTGTACGCGGCCTGGAATCTTCTCAAATTGAAGTCCTCGAAACTTGTGTGTCTGCGTTAGAAAAACTGGCATCTGGAACAAAGCCGGAAGAAACGGTTCGGCTCTTTGCGGCTCTGCGACGTATGGGCCGTGATAAACGAGAACAAAAACTTCAGGCACGGATTGTTGCGTTATTACAGAAGTGGACCGGTCAGCAACTGGGACTGCCGGGGGACGTAGCCGATCTGATGAAACAACGGGCGCTGATTCAAGCCTGGGAAGACTGGGTGGCGAAACAGTATCCGGAAGTGTTTGCCACTCTCTTGAAACAGGGCGGCCCGGAGACAGAAAAATTCTTCGAGTTGCTGGAAACCGTTGATTGGGATGCTGGCAACAGCGAACGAGGTGAGGCACTGTTTCGAAAGCGGGCCTGTGTGCAATGTCATGGAAACCGCAGCGCACTAGGGCCGGCATTAGCGGGGGCCGCCAAGCGGTTTTCGCGTAAGGATCTGTTTACCGCGATCGTGGCTCCGAACCGGGATGTTTCGCCTCGCTACCAGACTACCGTCGTTGGCACGGTGGATGGCAAAGTTTATACGGGGCTTGTCGTCTACCGTTCGGTGGATGGACTGACGCTCCGAAATTCGAATAATCAAACGACGCGGATCGAAGCAGCGGAGATTGATTTCGAAAATAAGAAAAGCACTTCTTTAATGCCTGAAGGATTGTTAAAAGATCTGTCGCCCCAAGACCTGGCCGATTTATACACCTATTTACAAGGTCTTAAGTAAATCGGATCGATAACATTCAAAAAAGGGTATCAAAAGTCGAATACTTAAGTAGAATGCTCACTCTGGAGTTGCAGAATGTGAATGGAGTTCAGATGACACTGTCTTAGTTTACTCATTTCTACGTTGCGAATCTTATTGTTCCAGCAGGAGGCTTCAAGCCGCGTGTCGACTTCTGAAGAATCACCAGCCAAGAAAAAACGCACCCGGAAAATGCCAGAGCCCTATAATGTGCTGGACGGCAAACGTTGGATTCAGAATTCGATCAGTGTCTGGAGTGATATCCGCAAGTCAACCGAAGAAGTGCGTTTGAAGCATCCAGCGATTTTTCCCGAAATGCTCGTCGAACGTTTAATTGAAACGTTCCTGCCGCTGCAGGGTGAGGTGATCCTCGATCCTTTTGCCGGTTCCGGTAGTACGATTGTGACCGCGGAAAAAATGGGGAAGACCGGTCTCGGCGTGGAACTGTCAGAGGAATATGCGGCGCTCGCCAATCAGCGGATAGCAGAAGTGAATCACCAGCCAGCCGCGCAGGAGGAGGCAGCGCTTGAGGTAGATCAGACAGAACACAAGTCGCGTGTGATTCACGGCTCCGCGCTGAAGTTAGCAGACCACGTTCCGCCGGACAGCGTTGATTTATGCATTACTTCGCCTCCGTACTGGAACGTGCTCAATCAGCGTCGGTCGGCGGACCATAAAGCGGTCAGGCATTATGGAAATCACGAGCAGGATTTGGGCGTGGTTGAAGATTACGAAGAATTTTTGACCGAGCTGACTCAGGTTTTCGAACAGGTTTTAGAGGCACTGCGTCCGGGGGGATACTGTTGCGTGATCGTGATGGATTTGAGAAAGAAAAGTCAATTCTTTCCTTTTCACAGTGATTTGGCAACAAAGCTGCAGCAGGTCGGTTTTCTATACGATGATCTGATTATCTGGAATCGGCAGTCGGAATATAACAATCTGAGGCCATTGGGATTTCCATCGGTGTTCCGGGTGAATAAGGTCCACGAATTTATTTTGTTGATGCAAAAGCGAAAGCATTAGATTGCAATTCGATGATCGTAGTCTATATAACTCATTTTTCGATTCAGAAAAATTTGTCAGGATCAGCTAGGAACAGATTATCATTCTTGTCATAATAGAAGATTGAAGCCTGAAAATTGCTAAAATCACTTAGAAGAGAGTAGTCTCATGCAAAGTCTCGATTCCATTTTAGTCGGCGTTGATTTGACTCACGCGGATCGCCTGGTTGCTGCCAATTTGAACGAACAAACTGCAGAAGCAGTCGAACGTGCGATCTGGCTGGCCAAGCTGTTTCATGCCAAGCTGGAATTCTTCGCCGCCATTGATTTGTCTGCCCACACCAAGCATCTGCTGGAAGAAGATCGTGATCATCTTACCACGAATGTGGAAGATGAAGCCCATAAAGTCATGAGTGGGTTAATCGAACAGGCGAAAGCGCAGGGCGTGGAAAGTACATCCAAAGTTGCTTTGGGCCCCAGTTGGCGTGAGATTATTCTCGAAGTCATCAAAAATAAACACGACTTAGTGCTGGTGGGAACGCGTCCGCACGGCTTTACCGGGCGCCTGTTTGGCGGCACGGTGATGAATCTGTTCCGTCAATGTCCGTGTCCGGTTTATGCCGTCAAGATAGATGAAGAACCTGACGTGCCCGAAATTGTGGTCGCCAGCGATATGAGTGAAGTCAGCAGCGACATTCTGAATTTCATCATCTCAGCGGCTCAGGTCGCCGACATGAAAATCCATCTGGTGCATGCGATCGATACACAACTTGATCAACGCCTCAAAGGCCTGGGAGTGGGTGAAGAAACGCTCAAAAAATGTGCCGAGGATATCATGGAAGAAGTCAAGAACGAACTCAACGAACAACTGGCTCAGACCGATTACCGCACGCTGTCTTACGGCGTGCAGGTGCATGTTCTGGAAGGTTCTCCCGACGTCGCCATTCCGGCCTTCATCTCGGAACATAAAATCAACCTGCTCGCGATGGGCACATTGGCCCGTTCAGGCATCAGCGGCTTCTTCATCGGCAACACCGCAGAACGCATGCTGGAAAAAGTCACCTGCTCCGTCCTGACCTTCAAACCGTCAGACTTTATCTCGTCTGTCGTGCCTGAGTGAGATCGTCTGCTACGAATTGAATTTATGAAATGCATCACTGAACATATTCAGCGATGCATTTTTTTATGGAACAGGCCAGGCTTCGTAAGAGATTCTCTGCCCACATTACTTCTTCTTCTGCGCCTGCTTTTTTTCCATTTCCTGGTGGGCGGATTCTGATTCAAACACGGCTTGTTTTTCCTTTTCCATTTCTTCTTTCACTGCGGGGGTGATTTCACCCGAATCTAACTTTTCCTCCTCGGAGCCACAGCCGGGAAGAATGCAAAATGCCAATAATAGTAGCGAACAAGACAGCAGTTTCACGAGATAATTCCTTGTATGTTGATTTGCAGTAAGATGATAAAATTCGGAATCGACGAGGCGCGAGAGCAGGGCACCTGACGCTTTCAAAAGAAAACGCCAAGTCCCCTGTGAATTCCCGCTCGAATTACTTGGAGAGCAGTTTAGAAATTGTGCGTGCTTAGAAATCTCCGATGGGCTCTCTGTCATCTCGCAGGCTAAGGCGACGCATGACCTTGTCATCAATGTTGTAGCTGATTAACCGCACCGCACCATCGGCCAGGCAGGCGTTCATGCCGCCTTGATGAGCCGAGCCGAAGAACGGATGCCAGTTGGTCCAGCTTCGCCCCCCTTTATCAGTGACAGCGATGGTATCTGTGGGGGCGTCTGTGTCGTACCGTGGGGGTAAACCGTATTCATCACCGGCACTATTGATGGCAGCACCATGACGGATCACACACTCGTCCCAGCCTGCGTTGTTCCAGGGTTCGTTGTCACCGCCGTCTGAGCCGTGACGATCCGGGTGTAATGCTTTTTCAGCCACCATGATCGTGTTGGAAGAGCCGTCTTTAATATCATTGATGCGTAGTTCTGCACGAGCCGTGTTTCGCACAAGGACTCCTTTTTGACCGTCACTCGGAGCAGCGGCAATGCCTCCCGTTCCACGTTCGCCACCGTTTCCAGCATAGTCACAACGATAATATCCGCTGCCATAAGCTGTGGGCGTGCGACGGCTCGGACAGTAATATCCCTTGACTCCATGTCGGGCGACAAGGGGATAGGTGCCATTGGGATCGTCTTCTTTTCCGATTTCGTAAAGATTGGACTGATCGAGATAAGGCAGGATTTGATAGCTCCAGCTCCAGCCGCGACGCTCCTGGGCATTGCAGCAGGCGTACGATGTTCCCGCACCATCGCGGGCTCCGGTGGGAAGGTGATCGTGTGCATCATGGAAGTTGTGGAATGCGAGGCCAATCTGCTTGAGGTTGTTTTTGCATTGTGTACGGCGTGCCGCTTCGCGTGCCTGTTGAACGGCGGGTAACAGTAAGGCAACCAGGATTGCGATAATCGCGATCACAACCAGCAATTCAATCAGTGTAAATCCGCGACGAGTGTTTGAGGGACGAGTCGATGCACCGGCAGCCGGGGAAGAAAATGGACGTAACGTCATCATTTTCCTATTCTCCTTAATTTGAGAAAGAAAAGAATTAATCGAGCTTTGGAAGATATCAAGGCGGGGTAGTGCCGGTTTGGGTCTTGTCTGACCATTTCAGGAACAAGGAGCGGGGTCCTTTCCTGATGCTGGGGAATCTTACCAGTGGATTGTTAACGATTTGTGAACAATCGATGAAAATACGATCTTACATCAACGGGTCCACAACTCTTTGGTTGCAGGCCTTTACCTGCTGCAGAGAAACGGCCTTGGGAACAACTCTGAATCTCAGACAAAAAAAGCCGTTCCGGTATTCATTAGCGAATACGAACATTTTCCTGCAGGCGGTCTTCAGATAATTGTCGCGACGGTAAAAATAGTCTCAAAACACCGCTTGACAAAATACTAAAGAATTAGTAAAAAGCGTTTCGTTCAATGGAATGACTCGCGACAAAAAGGATTTTGAATCATGCAACAGGGACCCATCGGCAGCTGCGTCAGTTCGCGCCGCCAGCACTTCAAGTGTGCTGGTCCTGATGGATTCAATACGTATGGCAATCAGCGTGCTTCGCGGCAGTCGCGTCACGGTTTCACGATTCTGGAATTACTGGTGACGTTTGGCGTGATCACCACCCTGGTGAGTCTGATCCTGCCTGCTGTGGGCTCTGCCCGCGAAGCGGCCCGACAATTACAGTGTAAAAACCAGCTTAAGCAAATTGGACTCGCCTTGCATTCCTATCACGAGACCAATGCTTGTCTACCCGCCGGCTGGCAATGGGAGGCATCGAAAAAGTCTGCCTATAGTTGGTCTGTCACGTTGCTGCCTTATTTGGAACAACGAGCCATCTATGATCAGGTTGATCGCAATCAGCTTCTCAGCCACCCATCCAATCTGTCTGCCCGCAGCACTTCAATCGTCAACTTCCTGTGTCCGTCAGATATCATTGATCCGACGTTTATGCTTTTTGAAGAGAACGAGTCAGGTAGTGCCAAAACTCCGACGTCCATTATCGAGCTTCCCACCACGAGTTATGTCGGAGTCTTCGGCACGATCGAGGCCGATGATGAAATTCCCGCGCCGCTGGGAGATGGAACGTTTCTGGATTCAAAGCCCGTCCGCTTCGTCCACCTGCAGCGTGGTTTAAGTAATACAATTATTGTCGGCGAACGAACAATGGCAAAAGTGCCGTCAACCTGGCTGGGAGTCGACATCGCTGGCGAAGATGCGGCGTGCCGACTTGTGGGCAGTGCGATGACTTCACCCAACTGCAGTCTCTGTGATGAATGTGAGTTTTCCAGCCGACATCCCGGAGGTTCGCATTTCCTGTGGGCCGATGGTCGTGTTCGAATCCTCTCGGAATCCCTTGATACAAATACTTATCAGCAAATGGCACGCAGGTCAAATTCGTTCTGATACGAAATCGTTTTACATGGCTTCAATGAATATGCTCCCTTTTTTAATGACTTCGATTACGACAGTTGATTTGATGTCCATTCGAGTGAAAGGAATTGTTTTATGGCTAAACTCCATCTAACCAAATGCGAACTCGAAGTGATGGACGTTGTCTGGCGGAAAGGGCGTGCCACGGTTCAGGAAGTCGTTGATTCGCTTGAACGCCCCCTGGCATACACGACCGTCATGACAACGCTGAAGATACTTGATGAGACGCGCGGCGTCGTCCGACGGATGAAGGAAGGCCGCGCTTATGTCTATGAACCAGCGGTCACGCGTGAGAAAATCAGCCGCAGTATGGCCGCCGATCTCACCCAGCGGCTGTTCGGCGGTTCGGTGAAGTCATTCGTATTAAGTCTGGTCGAAAGCGATTCGATGTCGCAGTCGGATATCGCAGAATTAAAGCAGGCCATCCAATTGTTGGAGAATGATGCATGACTTCAACACAATTCCTGGAATTGGTGGTTTCACTTTCTGCACAGGTGGCGGTCGTGATTATTGTAGCCCATTGGCTGGGACGACTGGTCAATAGCGAACGCATACAGTGCCGTCTCTGGACCGTCTGTTATGTCGTCCTGCTGACGCTGATCGCTGTTGCTTTATTGTTTCCCCATCCCCGATTCTTCCAACCCTGGGCTTCCATCGGTAATCAAAGCGTCTCCACACTCGTAACCATCGAAATGCAAATCGGACGACTATTGTTTTTTGTCTGGCTGGCGGGAGCGGCAATTTCGCTGTTGGTCTTTTCAATCCGCGCTTATCAAGTGAATCGATTTCTCAAAACATGCCAGTCGATTGATCCCGAAGAATTCATTTCCGATGAAAATCGAAGTGAGACGCCTGGCATCTCAGATACCCCGCTGAAGCAGCGAATTCGGCTGTTAACAAGTCCTCGCTTGACGACTCCGTTTTGCTCGCAATTTCACTTCCCCTGTATCGTTGTGCCCGAGTACTTACTTGGGTTTGAACGCGAGAAATTCAACTTCATCATTCGGCATGAACTGGAGCACCTCAAAACCGGACATCCGTTACAGTTATTTCTGCAACGCCTGGTCGAGGTGGTTTTCTGGTTTCATCCCATGGTCTGGTGGGCATCGCAGCAGTCTGCCTTGAGCCGGGAATTTGCCTGTGATGAGGCGGCCATCGATTCACCATCGGAAATTGCCATGTACCTGCGGACCTTACTCACGATCATAGAGTATGGTGCAACGCAGGCAGATGAGACACCCACGCCGCTGGCATTTGGACGAGGAAAAAGCATCGTTGCCAAACGTGCCCGTCGTCTGACGCAAATCGCCCGGAGTCATCGTGTGAATCGTCAGTCTTCTATTTCTGGATCAACGGCGAATTTCGGCCTGGTTCTGGCGGCGGTGTTGATTGGCTTCGTATGGTTGCCCGTTGATTTACTTGCCTCGCCGCGTGCAACTTGGTCCCCTTGGCCGACCTGGACAGCGGGCGCCTTGCATGACTTTGGGTTTTCCGTGCATGACTTCGATGTCTACAGCAGTCGCATTGAATTGCACGAATTATTAGAGCACGAGGAAGCAGCGAATCTCACCCATGACGAGTAGTATGACAAACGCGAGTGGCCTGTTTTTTTGAAGAGAAATACTAAACAATTAGGAGTTGTCGGCCTTACCCCTGAGCTGGCGAGATGCGGCGTCGGTAGGAATTGACAACAGTGATTATTTTAAGTTTTTTTATGATGAACTACTAAAAGATTCGGAGTTTCTGTGAGTGCCGAATGGAATATGGCCACCTGAAATTCAGTGGCAGCAGACTTGCAAATATCAATAAGTGACGAGATTTTCGAAGAAGGATTTTCGATTCATGTCAAATATGTTACTACCCTCGGACGCGTTTTCAGACCTGTCAAATCCAGCCCCACAGACTTCGGATGACTTACAGGAAGGTACCCTGAAACCACGTTCCAGATTCGTTTCGAGCGTACGAAACCTGTTTTCTGTGTTGTCAGAATGGTCGGGACGCTATTCCGTGCTTGCCATTATCTTTGCGATTACTGTTTCGTACCTGCTGTTACTGCGAACGGTGATGGTGGTGACCTATGCCGATCTGGAAAAACTCTCGCTGTGGCAGGGACTTAGTCTGTTTTTTGTCGGAATTCAGTTCGACGTGCTGGTTGCGTTATGCTTGATCGTCCCGCAATTATTACACATCACCGTTGTTTCTAACCGCAAAGTTAAAGGTAAGACAAGCCGTTTGTTGCTGGATGCGGCGTGGATCATCGCCTTTCTGTTTCTGCCGTTCCTGTGTATTGCCGAATTTATTTTCTTCGATGAGTTTCAATCACGGCTGAACTACATTGCCTTTGAATACATCGTCTATCCGACTGAGGTGTGCTGCAACATCTGGCAGTCCTACCCGCTGATCGAACTTCTGGCCACGGTCAGTCTCTTAGGGGGAAGCCTCTGGTTTCTGTTGCGGAAACATTTTCACCAGAAAATCGCGACACCCATGTCCTGGAAGCGGCGTTATGGATTTCTGGTGGCTTGCCTGACTTCCATCATGGTCCTCTGGGCGACAACCAGCGCGGAAAGTCGTCAGGTTTCTCGCGATCGTGTCGCCAATGAGTGCACCTGGAACGGTCTCTACAGCTTTGTGTATTACGCCTGGACCTGTCGCTTCGACTTCAATAAAAATTATGTCACTCTGGAAAGTTCTGAACTTAACCAGCGCTTGCGAAAACAGATTGTCGGCGATCATGACGAATTAAAACAGGGGTCGAAGAATCCCGTCGACCGAATCGTCGGCACACAGAGACCACAGCAGGATTTCAACGTGGTCTTGATTCTGGAAGAGAGCCTGGGGTCTGACTTTATCGGTGCTTTGGGCGATGATCGCAAGCTTACCCCGAATTTCGATGCGCTGACCCGCAAGGGAATCTTGTTTGATAATTTCTATGCGACGGGAAATCGGACCGCGCGTGCATTAGAGGCGGTGCTGACCTCGATGCCGCCGATTCCCACCGAATCAATTCTCAAACGCGATCATTCAGACCGTGTATTTACGCTGGCAAACGTGCTTGCGAAGCGCGGTTACGAGCGACTATTCATGACAGGCGGGCGCGGCCTGTTTGACGGCGTGCGTTCATTCATGAAGTCAAATGGCTTCAATCGATTTGTGGAACAAGCCGATTTCAAAGACCCCATTTTCGCGAATGCCTGGGGCGTCAGCGATGAAGACTTATTTCGCAAAGGACTCAGTGAACTCGACAGTCTGCACAAAACCGGACGCCCCTTTTTCGCGACGCTGCTGACCGTTTCCAATCATCGACCTTATACCTATCCGGAAGGCCGCATTCCTGATACGGAACAGTCGCGTCAGAACGCAGTCAAGTACGCCGACTGGGCACTCGGTTATTTCTTTCGCGAAGCACAACGACACGAATTCTATCGCAACACGATCTTTGTTGTGATGGGCGATCACGGAGCCCGGGTTTCCGGCAGCCAACTGTTTCCGATGAGTTCCTATCGTGTGCCGGTGCTGATGATTCAACCGGAAGGAAAAGACCAGGGGACGCGCTGCAGTACGCTGGCTTGTTCGCTGGATATCGCACCAACCATCATGGGGCGGCTGGGAAGTGATTACCGTTCGGTCTTTTTCGGCTACGATGCACTGCAGGCGGACCCCCATCAAGGACGGGCCGTGATGCAGCACAACCACGATGTGGCGTTGCTCGATGCTCAAAATCGAATGGTTGTTCTCGGCTTTGGTAAGTCAGCGGAGAGTTTCAAACTCGACCGGGCCACGCATCAGCTTGATCAACAACTGATTCCCGACAAGGAAATGCAGCATAACGCAACCTCCTATTTTCAGGCGGCGTATGAACTGTATTACTCTGATCGCTGGTTTCCCGATTCCAGCTTAACCGCACCCGATGATAATACTTGAATCCGATTCCCGCTGATGAACCGGCCGGCGACGATCCGGCCGGTAACGACCCGACCGGTAACGATCCCATTTGAGCAAACCAAACGAACGACCTTGATTTAGAATCCACTCTGCCTGCGTCTCACCAATCGATCGCGATTCATCCTCTCCTCCTCGACAGCCCGTCTCGTTTCCCTTCTCCACAACAAAGAAACAATGAATCCAGTTACAACGCTGACATTGCATACACGCTGTGCGCCATGCCGGTTGCGCGGAGGCCCGATTCTGGCCTGCCTGTGTGTGACTGCGCTCCTGCTGTTGACAGGCTGTATCACTTCCAAACAGACATCCCGGGTCGAATCGTCCCTCTCACACGAACCATCACGCATCAGGATCAGCCCCAGCAAGCAAGCCAGCCAGCAACCCGGCTATCAGCGCGTCACAGATCCAGTCAAAGTCACAGATCCAGAGCAGGGAACCGTCAAGTCCGTTGGGAACGGTTCAGCCTATCCGGATTGGCTCAACATTTCCCCCGAAGGAATCCACTATCCGCCCCCGCCCCCTCCGCAGCCGGACGGGGTCTGGAAACAAACCGACCCGGATGTGGTCCTGACAGATCATTTCGGACACAGCGACGAACAGCCAGCATTAGTCACGGTCGAGGGCTTCCTGGCGAAGACGGCGCCTGAGGGACCCGATGTATTCGATTCCGTTTTCGACGACGACCCGCAGCGCGAGCCTTTGACGCTTTGGAAGCGGGTTAAGCTCGACCATGCCAACTACTACTCAAAAGAATCACTCACCTGGTTAGCGGGGGGCTTCGGCGTGGGCGCCATCATGGCGAATACGTCAATCGACGTGGGAATTCAGAATCACTTTCAGTCGAGTGTTATCGGTGCCACTTCAGACGACTGGATCGAGACATTACACGCGCAAAAAGAACTGGGCAATGGTCGCTACACGTTGCCAGTGTTCGCAGCCGCCTGGGTAGCCGGTAAACTGTTTAAGCGGGTGCCTCTGGCGGGGACCGCCGGCGAATGGGGCGAACGTTCGATTCGCGCCATTCTGGTGGGCACACCTCCCATGCTGGCGATGCAGTATGTCACCGGTGCGTCGCGGCCGGGCGAGACCAGTTCCGACTCCAGGTGGAAGCCGTTTCAAGACAATAACGGCGTGAGCGGTCACAGTTTCATGGGCGCCATCCCGTTTCTGGCGGCGGCCAAGATGACCGATAAGCCTCTGCTCAAGCTGGCATTCTACGCCGGTTCGACCCTGGCCCCCTTGTCCCGTGTCAACGACGACCGGCATTACCCCTCGCAGGCATTCCTCGGCTGGTGGATGGCCTGGATCGCCACCAACGCCGTCGACGCCACACAGCACCCGGATCGCAACTGGAGCATATTCCCCATGTCCTGGCCCGGCGCAACCGGCGTCGGAATGGAATTCCGTTATTGAAATCTGAGCAGACAATACGATTCAAGCAGCGTGATGAAATTTTGCGATTTGCTTTTCAGTCAGCCAGTCAGTCTCTTTATCCGAAATTCCTTTCTGCGCGCACGGTGAAACAGTTGGTTGTTCGTGGTTGGGATGAACCGGATTCCAGGCAGACCTTGAGAAATGTGGATTTAAAAATGATATGCTTCGCCTACCACGAAGCGAACTAAAGCCGTGATAATCAGGCCGGCAACCATCGCCAGAAAGCAACTTCTTTTACCACAGTGTTCGATTAACGAGGCATGTTTCATTTCGTGCAACGTTCCCATATAGAGGAACGTGCCTGCTCCCAGTGAAAGCACGACGGCTTTGATTACTGCGGCAGAAGGGGAAAGGTCATTGTGAACGAATCCACCCACGATAATTCCCAGCGGCGTGCTCAATGCAAAAGCAGTAAACAGGCTTATGATTTGTGATCGAGAGAGCGTGCTGCGAACCATTGTGAGCATTAAGGCAAAGGCCGCAGTTCCCTTATGGAGAATAATTGCGATGAAGATTAATGTGGCCTGGGTATTGTCACTCATTCCTAAGGTGGTTCCTAAAAAGAATGAGGGCAGTGCGATCATCGTGGTCATGACCAGAGGGATGCGGGCAGGCAACACATGATGCTCTACTCTGATTCGTTCTCTCTCTATGGCGTGCATCGTCATGTGTTCCATCGCCAGGAGCCCTAAAAAGGCAATAATGGCAACGACAGAACCGATAGGATAATTGAGTTCTGGAAGCTCCTGTTGAAAAATATGAAAGGAGGCAGGGAGTAACATCGTCAATGAAAGCGCAAGAAAAACGCCTGAAGAAAACGCTTCACCGCGCGGAAATCCTCCACTCGAGCGGACCTGATCTGGTTTGGCAAAGGGGAAATACCCCCCGGCAAGCGCAATCAACAAGATAATAAAGAGATGAACCCATTGGATAACTGTTAACATAGAGGCGTCGATTCGATGGGCACGCAGGTGGATTGATGAGAGTCTGTCTGTCGCCAAACTGGGGAATCAGTTGATTGATGCCGCAATAATACCGAGCCTCTTGATCAGCTCAAGCGAAAATAGAGAAAATAAACAAAATTATACAATTCGCTTTTATACTTCGTGGTTGAGCACCTGGATTCGTTTGTGATGAGGACTCGTGTTAAATGCTCCTCTAAGAATTAACGCGATGGCCGTTTTGTGGCTGCAGGACAACTGGCTCAGCGGGGGATCGAAAACATCATTGTAGAATTCATCATGATCACTGATGACAACCGCAAGGCTGCTGCTGTTTTTGAAATCTGGGCAGTTACTGCGATTCAAGCAGCGTGATTATTTTTTGCTATTTGCTTTGAACTCTGTTAAACTGCCATTTGAAGGATTTGTAGATCCACGATTCGATACGAAAACGAACGAGGTGCAAACCATGTCGAGCGAGACAAGCAAACCAACTCAGACACGCTTTCATTGGCGACGGATGATTCTGCTGGGGTTGGGAATGATCGTGATCGCGGTTGGCGTCGCCTGGCAACTCCGGCTGCAACCATTCGGCAATCGTCTCCCGCGCGAAAATGCAATCATGGTCATCGCCCCCTATCAGCATCAGGGGACGTGGGTATTTGACGACAGCTCCGCAGGTCTCGTTCAGGAACCGTTCGTGGCTGGGGTGCCGGAAATGATCGATGTAATCGTCGCTGATATTCCCAAAGCCGACGCAGGCTTTCGGTTGCTTTTCTCTGCGAAGCCGTTTCCCAAGTACCAGAAAAAACTGATCTGGTTACGTGGCGATCAAGGCGGCAACTATTACCGCTTTGAAGATTCCGAAATGGAAGGCTGGATCTGCCCTGCGATGTTCAAGTATTACCAGACCGCCCCGAAAGAACTCTACGTCAAAGCCGAACCCAAAGCTTAGAAGTTCTCTCAAGCTAAGCGATGAATTTGAAATGAAGCGTACGATTAACGAATCACTAGAGGTCCTAGTGCCTCGTCAGTTTTAGTAATTGGGGTTGTAGAGATCGAGTAAATATCAGATCCTTCACGCATTCAAGGAGGATCTGATATGGAAAAGAAATACATCGTACGGCTGTCGAAGCAGGAACGG
>Ga0222668_1000690_pt1 | contig 19171 bp, 18 predicted proteins | sample AntAcemetagen728_FD_179823 | JGI IMG/M metagenome (GOLD analysis project Ga0222668, IMG submission 179823) | Saline water microbial communities from Ace Lake, Antarctica - #728 | ecosystem: Environmental > Aquatic > Non-marine Saline and Alkaline > Saline | place: Antarctica: Ace Lake... | reverse complement strand
GTTGGGGAAACGTTGGTGCTTCAGCCGCATATTACCTTGCTCAAGCTGGAATCTCGATAGTGGGAATTATCGACAGACAAGGCGGCTTGATCAATCAAGAAGGAATGACATTTGACGAAGTCAGAAATCTTTTTCTAAAAAAGGAGGGAAATGCACTTACGGGTGATAACCTTCTATCATTCGACGAAGTCAATTCAAAAATATGGAATACGGAATCTGAAATTTTTCTCCCTTGTGCTGCCTCAAGATTGATCACTCGGGATCAAGTAGACCGAATGATTGACTCCGGCCTCGAGGTGATTGCCAGCGGTGCCAACGTACCTTTTGCCGATTCAGAGATATTCTTCGGGCCGATCATGGAGTACACGGACAAAAAAGTGAGCATCATCCCCGATTTTATTTCAAACTGCGGTATGGCAAGGGTTTTCGCTTATTGCATGGGCAAGGACGTTGAAATGAGCGATGACGCGATTTTTTCAGATACATCAGATATCATCAAGAATGCCATTCAGGCCATTATTGATAAGCATAACCAAAAAACAAATATGGCAGAGACGGCTTTTGAGATAGCTCTCTCGCAACTCGTGTAAGATGGAAATAGCAATTGTTGTAGTTTTTATTCTAGGATATTTAGCCATTGCATTGGAGCACCCTTTGCACATCGATAAGGCTGCTTCGGCTTTAGTTTTAGGTGTTGTATGTTGGGCAATATTTGTACTTGGCGTTGATGCAATTCCTTCCTTTTTACAACATGAATATGCTGTCTTTCAAGACGGTAACACCATGCTCGCCGCCGATGAATTCAAACCGATGTTCTTGGAGCATCGCCTCCTTCATCACCTCAGCGAGATTGCCAGTATTCTCTTTTTTCTCATGGGTGCAATGGCCATCGTTGAGACCGTAGATGCACACGAAGGTTTTCGGGTAATAACCGACAAAATCAAAACGACCAATAAAGTCAAATTGCTATGGATTTTGACCGTCTTGACCTTCTTTTTTAGCGCTGTTTTAGACAATCTGACCACCACCATCGTAATGGTTTCGCTGTTGCGGAAACTGATTGAAGACAAGAAGACGCGTTGGTTCTTTGTGGGATTCTTGGTAATTGCAGCCAATGCCGGTGGTGCTTGGTCTCCCATAGGAGATGTAACCACGACGATGCTTTGGATCAAAAAGCAATTGCCTTCAACGCCTTACATTATCCAACACCTCATCTTACCAAGCATAACGACAGTCCTTGTCCCTCTTATCTTTCTAAGCTTTAGAATGAAAGGAAACGTGACCCGTCCAGCTGCAAGAGGTGAGCACGAAGAAGGTAACCCAGCATCCAAGAAAGAGAGAATGACAATTTTCATTTTGGGACTGGCTGGGCTTCTCTTCGTTCCTGTTTTTAAAACAGTGACTCATTTGCCTCCTTTTATGGGAATGATGCTGAGTTTGGGAGTGATTTGGGCAGTGACCGAAATCATGCACAAACGCAAGAGTATGGCTGCCAAAAAACAATTGACCGTGCTTTGGGTGCTTCGCAAAATCGACACGGGCTCTGTCCTCTTCTTCTTAGGAATTCTTTTAGGGGTTGCTGCTATGCAAGAAGCAGGACTTCTGCGCCAAGCAGCTGGTTGGCTCGATAGTACAATTGGAAATATCTACGCTATCAATTTAGCAATCGGTCTGCTTTCAGCAATTGTGGACAATGTCCCTCTAGTTGCAGCGGCTCAAGGAATGTATCCTATTGCTGCCGAAGGAGTCTTTGCTGCGAATGGTGACTTCTGGCTTTTCTTGGCCTATTGTGCCGGGACGGGAGGAAGCGCACTGATCATCGGGTCAGCGGCTGGAGTAGCAGCTATGGGTCTCGAGCGTATCGACTTCATATGGTACATGAAAAACCTTTCATTGCTCGCCATACTAGGCTATTTGGCAGGTGCTGGAGTATTCATGCTCCTTAGTGCATAATTTGTTTGCCACCCCGTCGTTTATACATCAATCTAAACTATCCTTGTTTGCATGAATAATCCTTTCATTTTGCAGATCAATCCAGGAGCGGCGGCTGATAGCCTCGGCTCGGGTCAAGTAACTGAAGAAACTCTTTCCATTTTGGAGCTACTCCAAGGCGGTGGATGGTACATTATGATACCATTGGCAGTGCTTTCGGTTCTAGCTATTTACATTTTCGCCGAAAGGTGGATGGCCATATCCAAAGCCCAAAAAGAGGACAAGGACTTCATGAATCGGATCAAGGATTACGTGAGCGACGGAAAACTCGAAGCAGCAAGAAGCTTTTGCCAATCAAGCAATACGCCGATCGGCAGAATGCTCGACAAAGGAATAGCCCGCGTAGGAAAGCCGATGGACGACGTAAGTGCATCAATTGAGAATATTGGTAAACTCGAAGTCTACAAATTGGAAAAAGGTTTGGCTCTTCTCGCCACCGTTGCGGGTGCAGCGCCGATGATCGGATTCTTAGGAACTGTGATTGGAATGATCTCGACTTTCCACGCTATGAAAATTTCGGATGCAGGAGTAGAAATTGCGGCTCTCTCGGGTGGTATTATGCAAGCAATGATTACCACTGTTGCTGGTCTCATTATCGGTATTATCGCCTACATCGCTTACAACACATTGGTGGTGAAAGTAGATAAGGTCGTTCACCGAATGGAAGCCCGATCAATCGAATTCATTGACTTACTCGAAGAACCTGGTAAATAAGCGGTATGGATCTGAGATCTCGTAACAAAGTCGATCCAAGTTTTTCCATGTCGTCCATGACGGACTTGGTATTCTTGCTGTTGATTTTCTTTATCATATTATCGACACTTGTTAGTCCATATGCCCTTCCGGTAGATTTGCCTGTGAGTAAAAACAGAGCAAAGGACAAGCAAACCATTGCCTTGAGAATAGATCAAGATCTGATTTACTCCGTGGACAATCAAATTATTGATCCGATGGCGCTGGAAACTACTTTGGCAGCACAATTGGTGGGAGTAGAAAAACCAGGAATCATCTTACACGTGGATCAACAAGTACCCACTGGAAAAACGGTTGAAGTTTTAGATATCGCCAAAAGAAATAAGTGGAAAATAGTCTTGGCTACAAAGCCTGAATAAATGCAAGTCGAAGAAGAGGAAAAAAAGAGAAAATTAAAAGCCATTGTGGCAACTATCGTATTTCATGCGGTGGCTTTGATCTTGTTTTTCTTTTTTGGATTGACTCAGCCTAACCCACTTCCCGAAGATGCTGGAGCCTCCGTAGAGTTTGGCTGGGATGAAAATGCTGGAGGCCCTGATATTATAAGCCCTACTCAGCAAGTTCAGCAACCCGAACCTGTAACCGATAGTCAACCAGAGGTAGTGGAAGATCCTGTAGACGAAATCGCTGAGGAAGTAGAAAGTGAAATCGCCGTTCCCAAACCCTCCGAAGTAAAGCCAAAACCCATAGAGGAAAAAAAGCCCGAAAAGCCGGTTGTCAAACCAAAGCCAAAACCTACCATCAGCGATCAACTCAACGATGCGCTTCAATCCTTGAACGAGACAAATAATCCAGGAACGGGGCAAGGAGAAACGACTGGAGACGGTGATCAGGGTAATCCCGATGGAACGGATGGCGATGGAATGATCGGCAGCGGTAGCGGTAGCTGGCAATTAGATGGAAGAAGCATGCTTCCCGGTTACGGAACCAAGATCAATACGACTAAAGAAGAAGGGGTTGTAGTTATGAATATTTGGGTGGACAAGAACGGAAAGGTCACCAAGGTGCAACCAAACCTCCGAGAGTCAAACACGACTTCTCAATACTTGATCAACCTCGCCAAAAATGACGTATTGAATAATTTCAAGTTCAATGGCAATCCAGATGCGGCTATTTCCCAAAGAGGTAAAGTGCGTTACGTTTTTCAACTCAAGTGATGAATTACAGCGAAACCGTTGATTACCTGTTTAGTCAGCTCCCCATGTTTCAGCGGGTGGGAGCCGCAGCTTACAAGGCAGATTTGTCCAACACCATTGCCATTTGCGAAATCTACGATAACCCACAGCACAAGTTCAAATCCGTGCACGTGGCAGGCACGAATGGCAAAGGATCTGTAGCGCACTCGCTGGCAGCCATATTCCAAGCATGTGGATACAAAACAGGACTATTTACATCACCTCATCTTAAAGATTACCGAGAGCGCATCAGGATTAACGGAGAAATGATCTCTGAGGATTACGTAGTCAACTTTGTGGAAAAATTCAAAAGTGGAGATCACGGTTTGAAACCTTCGTTCTTTGAGTTGACCTGCGCCATGGGCTTCGCTTACTTCGCCGATGAAGAAGTAGATATTGCCATTTTGGAAGTCGGGATGGGTGGACGTTTGGACTCTACCAATGTGGTCAACCCCGAAATATCTGTCATCACTCACATCAGCAAAGATCACGAGCAGTTTTTAGGAAACACAATAGAACTCATTGCCGCTGAGAAAGCTGGAATCATTAAGGATGGTACACCTGTCGTGATAGGAGAGAATACTTTCTCCGTGAGACAAGTACTAGAAAATATTGCAGCAAAAAGAGGAGCTTTTCACTACGATGTTTTTGCCAACTCGCCCATGCTGCAAACCGATTTGCAGGGATCGTATCAGCGCGAAAATATGCGCACGGTATCCATGGCGGTGAAGGCTTTGCGCGAAAAAGGATGGAACCTCCCTCAGGAAAAAGTAGAGGAAGGCGCAAAATCCGTGGTATTAAAAACAGGATTGAGAGGCCGATGGGAAGCAATCGGTGAAATGCCAAAAGTGATTACCGACGTAGGCCACAACGAAGCTGGCGTTCAGCAGGTGGTAGACCATTTGCGTAGACAGACTTATGTTCGTTTGCACATCGTTTGGGGCATGGTTAACGACAAGGATTCAACTGCAATTTTGGCTCTCTTGCCAAAATCGGCCACCTATTACTGGTGCAAGGCGGATGTACCTCGAGGAAGAGACGCGAAAGAACTCGCCCAAGAAGGCAGCAAGCATGCACTGTTAGGGAAAATTTACCCCTCTGTATCGGTAGCGCTTGAGACAGCCAAAAAAGACGCTCAGATAAACGATCTCATTTTCGTGGGAGGCAGTGTATTTGTGGTGGCAGAAGTAATTTAAGTCCTCCACAAAAACTTTTTATCCTCTACAGTTTGCTACGATAAAAAATCATCTATATTTGCACTCCTGAAATTAAAAAGGGCGATTAGCTCAGTTGGTTCAGAGCACCTGCCTTACAAGCAGGGGGTCGTAGGTTCGAATCCTACATCGCCCACAAGAAAAACTACCCCGATGCATATCGGGGTTTTTTTGTGCCCAAAACTTTGGCTGAGCTTGCTCAGAGCTAAAGTTTTGGGCACAAAAAAGTAAACCTCAGCGAAGCAGAGGTTTTGTTTTTCTTGAGCACCAGGTTCTTTGATGAATAGGATCAACCCGTTTCAGGGTTAATCCTCATAAAGTCAAAGAAACTGTTTCAGGCACAAAAAAGTAAACCTCAGCGAAGCAGAGGTTTTGTTATGTCTAAAGGACCCAGGTCTTTTATGAATAGGACCATTGCAAGTAATCCTTCCCCTTCAAGAATGAAATTTCCGAAGGCGTTCTATTAAACATTCATCAACCATTAACCTCCTTTTAACCCCGATCATCCCATCACTTTTCCGCATAGCGGAATTCATCACAGCAGCACCTCAAAAGAATTTACTTTTGTACGATGCACATGGCAAAAGCATATCTGAACTATCAACTACGAGCGAAGAAGCGCCACGGGGTTCACTCGCCATTTGTATACACTTTAAGTGAGGCTGTTCTCCATGAAAGATCGGCGAAGAAGTCAGAAGAGATCGAGCAAGTAAGAAATGAGCTTCTATGTGACAATAGGATCATTGACGTAATTGATTACGGCGCCGGATCGAGAAAAAATCCCAACTCCAAGAGGTCGATTTCTGAAATAGCCAAAACTAGCTCTACACCTGTTTCCATGGCTCAAATGATGCAGCGATTGGTCTCCTACTTAAATCTCGAGAATGCCTTAGAGATGGGAACCAATCTTGGGATTACCACTGCGTATTTAGCGGCAGCCCATCCAGAGGTGAAAGTGATCAGCCTAGAAGGCGATCCATCTCTAGCATCCATTGCCGTTAAAAATTTGCAAAAAGTTGGCCTAAAGGCCGAAATAATAGAAGGAAGATTTGAGGAAAACTTAGATTTGGCTTTGGCCAAAATGACCACGGTAGATTTCGCCTATGTTGATGGAAATCACAGGAAAGAACCTACCTTGAACTACTTTGAAAAACTATTGGATAAAACGACTGAGTATTCCGTTTTGGCTTTCGGCGATATCCATTGGTCAGAGCAAATGGAGGAAGCCTGGAGTACCATCAAGCAACACAAATCCGTGACTTTAACCATTGATTTATTTGATATTGGTTTGGTATTCTTTCGAAAAGACCGAGCAGAAGCAGAACATTTTACAATAAGAATATGAGCACACCCATTATACAAGTACAAGACTTAGCAAAGATCTATCAAGTTGGATCGCAAGAAGTTCATGCCCTTCGCACCGTAGATCTGGAAATAGACAAGAACGAGTTCGTAGCCTTAATGGGGCCATCGGGTAGCGGAAAATCAACTTTGATGAATATTCTCGGGTGTCTCGACACACCGAGCAGAGGAAAGTATCTGCTCAACCAAAACGATGTCAGCGACATGGACGATGACGAATTGGCAGAAATTCGAAACCGCGAAATTGGCTTCGTCTTTCAAACGTTTAACCTCTTACCTCGATATTCGGCTCTAGAGAATGTAGCCTTGCCTTTGATTTATAAAGGGGTGAGCAAAGACAAGCGGACAGAGCGAGCTGAAGAGGTACTGCACCAAGTCGGGTTGCAAGATCGTATGAAACACAAGCCAAATGAACTTTCAGGAGGGCAACGCCAAAGAGTTGCGGTGGCGAGGGCACTGGTCAATAGTCCTTCGATTATTTTAGCCGATGAACCCACAGGAAATCTCGACTCAAAGACATCTTACGAGATCATGGGATTGCTTCACGACATTCATCAAGCTGGCAACACCATCATATTGGTGACACATGAAGAAGACATTGCAAAGCACGCCAAACGCATTGTGCGTCTCCGAGATGGTGTAATTGAAAGCGACAGCAAAGTAGTATTGGTTTAAAGTTTCTCTTACTCCATTTCCACAGAACAACCAGGCCGTTTTGCCGTTAAGGCCTTAAACATTTTTTTACATGAAGATTTATACCAAAACTGGTGATGAGGGAAAAACGTCCCTTCTAGGGGGTTCAAGAGTTGCAAAATATCACCTAAGAATTGAGTCTTACGGAACCGTAGATGAGCTTAACACTGCGATAGGTATGCTGCGGTCTTTGGAATTGCCTTCTGGAATTGCGGAAGTACTGATCGAGATTCAAAATAAGCTCTTCACCATTGGTTCTCAATTGGCTTCCGAGCCTGGTGAGCCTAAATTCAAAATCCCGAAACTCTTGGCTGAAGACACCGTTTATCTCGAAACCAAGATTGATGAAATGGAAGAAGAACTTCCCGTAATGCGGAACTTTGTTTTGCCAGGTGGTCATCCATCGGTAGCACAGGCTCACGTAGCCCGCTGCATTTGCCGAAGAGCGGAAAGAATCGTACTTCATTTGAAGGATGAAAGTGAGGTTCCTGCTGAGATTCCCGTTTATTTGAATAGGTTATCCGATTTTTTCTTTGTATTAAGTAGAAAGCTAGCCAAAGATCTCGGAGCAGAAGAGATTCCATGGAAAAGCAATTGAATATTAAATATTGATTAACAGCTTTTTAGTAAAGTAAAAAAAGGCTTGTTTATGAGAGTAAAAAAATTACTTTTGCAAAAGTTGAAATTACAGTCAAAACGACTTCATTATGTACTGGACATTAGAATTAGCATCTTACTTAGAAGACGCACCGTGGCCTGCCACGAAAGACGAATTAATTGACTTTGCCATGCGCGCAGGTGCCCCTATGGAAGTTGTTGAGAACCTTCAAGAAATTGAAGAAATCGGCGAGAGCTACGAAACCATTGAGGACATTTGGCCAGATTACCCCACCAAAGAAGACTTCTTCTTTAATGAGGATGAATATTAAAGAATTTCATTTTATCATTGAATACAAACCCACGACAAGTCGTGGGTTTTTGTTTTCAGACATTTTGTCACACCACTATTCTTCGGTACGCTTTGTGAGTTGGTTTGAGCAGTCGAAACTAAGACTACATAAAGAGGAATTGGGTACCTTTAGGCTCCCGATGAAAAATCGAAATTAAGATTACACCTATGCTAGGTTCTGTTACTAAAACACTGAAGAAATTATTCGGAGATAAATCCGAAAAAGATGTCAAAGCGGCGCAGCCATTGGTCGACAAAACCAAAGGGTTTTACGAGCAATTTGATTCTCTGACCCACGATGAGTTGAGGGCTAAAACGGGTGAGCTCAAGGCTAAAATCAAAGCAGCTACCAACGACCTCGAAGAAGAGAAAGCCGCACTCCAGAAAAAGGTGGATGACGATCCCGAAATGGAGATTGAAAAGAAGGAAGAATTCTTCAAGCAGATCGATGAAATCGTAGCTAAGACAGACGATAAAATCGAAGAAATACTTTTAGAAATTCTCCCAGAAGCTTTTGCTGTGGTAAAGCAAACAGCCAACAGATTCAAGGAAAACGAGAGAATCGAAGTAACGGCTACTGATTTTGACCGTGATTTAGCAGCTACAAAAGGAAACATTCTTATAGAAGGTGATAAAGCCATTTGGAAAAACTCGTGGCTCGCGGCGGGAACCGAGATCAAGTGGGATATGGTGCACTACGACGTGCAACTGATTGGTGGTATAGCGCTTCACGAAGGAAAAGTAGCCGAGATGCAAACAGGAGAAGGTAAGACCCTTGTGGCTACCCTTCCTGTTTATTTAAACGCCCTGACCGAAAAAGGAGTCCATTTGGTAACGGTAAACGACTACCTCGCTCGACGTGACTCCGAATGGATGGGTCCCATTTATGAATTTCATGGCCTATCGGTAGACTGTATCGATAAGCATCAACCCAATAGTGACGAACGAAGAAAGGCGTATAAGTCCGATATCACTTTTGGTACAAACAACGAATTTGGTTTTGATTACTTGCGCGATAACATGGCCAGCACACCTGACCGATTGGTGCAGCGCAAACACCACTACGGCATTGTCGATGAGGTAGATTCGGTATTGATTGACGATGCTCGAACCCCACTGATCATCTCAGGTCCGACGCCAAGAGGGGATGAACATCTCTTTAACGATCTTAGACCAAAAGTCGAAAAGCTCTATAACGCTCAGAAAAAACTAGTTACTAGTCTTTTGGCAGAAGCCAAGAAAAAAATTGGAAATCCGGATGAGAAAAAATCTTCAAAAGAAGAGCTGAACGAAGGGAGTTTATCCCTCTTTAGAGCCTTCAGAGGTTTACCGAAAAATAAAGCTCTCATTAAGTATCTGAGTCTACCTGGTATAAAGCAGACTCTCCTTAAAACCGAAGGATACTACCTTCAGGACAATGAGAAGGAGATGCCAAAGGCGGATGAAGAACTATACTTCACGATCGACGAGAAGAGCAATGCCATCGAGCTGACGGAGAAAGGTACTGACCTGATTTCTTCGAATACCGAAGATGCCGACTTCTTTATACTTCCAGACATGGGTACGCTCTTGATGGATGTCGAAAATACCGAAGCGAGCGACGAGGAGAAGGTGAAAGTGAAAGACGAACTTTTGCGAAACTACTCGGTAAAAGCAGAGCGAATTCACACAATCAACCAATTGCTGAAATCATACAGTCTCTTTGAAAAGGATGTAGACTATGTGGTGATGGACAACAAGGTGAAAATCGTTGATGAGCAAACGGGTCGGATCATGGAAGGTCGGCGCTACAGCGACGGGCTTCACCAAGCGATAGAATCTAAGGAGAACGTAAAGATTGAGGATGCTACTCAAACATACGCGACCGTAACCCTTCAGAACTATTTCAGGATGTACCACAAACTGTCAGGGATGACTGGTACAGCCGAAACAGAAGCGGGAGAGCTTTGGGACATCTACAAATTGGATGTGATGATCATTCCTACTAACCGTCCGATTGTACGTGACGATAGGGAAGACAAGGTTTACAAAACCAAGCGAGAAAAATACAATGCTTCGATAGAAGAAATAGTAGAATTATCAAAGGCGGGAAGACCTGTATTGGTCGGAACAACTTCGGTAGAAATATCTGAATTTCTGAGTCGCGCTCTAAAAATGCGCGGAATCGAACACAACGTGCTTAACGCAAAACTTCATGCCCGAGAGGCAGATGTGGTAGCAGAAGCAGGTCGTCCTGGAGCGGTAACCATAGCCACCAACATGGCTGGTCGTGGTACTGATATCAAGCTCGGCGAAGGTGTAATAAAATCGGGCGGACTCGCCATTGTAGGTACTGAAAAGCACGACTCACGTCGCGTTGACCGTCAGCTTCGAGGTCGAGCAGGTCGTCAAGGAGATCCGGGTTCATCTCAATTCTACATTTCATTGGAAGATGATTTGATGCGCCTTTTCGGCTCAGACCGAATTGCGAAGATGATGGATAGACTCGGACTTGAAGAAGGTGAGGTGATCCAGCACTCGATGATTACCAAATCAATCGAACGCGCGCAGCGCAAGGTTGAGGAAAACAACTTCGGTATTCGTAAGCGACTCTTGGAATACGACGATGTGATGAACTCGCAACGTGAAGTCATCTATAAAAGACGAAAGCACGCTCTCTTCGGAGATCGCTTGGAGCTAGACATTCAAAACATGTTCCGCGACTTAGCTGAGCAAGTTGTGATAAACAACCAAGACACAAAAGATTACGAAGGTTTTAAAATGGATCTGCTCCAATATTTTGGAATGGATGCCACTATCTCTGAAAATGATTTTTCTGGTGCAAAGGCGCCCGAGCTAATCGAGACTATTTACAAGCAGGCTCGTCAGGGATACAAGCGCCGCATGGAATCTGTTACTACCTCTGCGATGCCAGTGATCCATCAAGTTCACGCAAAAGAGAATAATTTTGAGAACATTGCCATTCCATTTTCAGATGGAAAGAGGTCACTACAGATTGTCGCTAACATTGAAAAATGCTTGGAGACTGAGGGGAAAATCCTTCGAAATTCACTTGAGAAAAGCGTTACACTTTCCATCATTGATAATGAGTGGAAGGAGCACTTGAGAGAAATGGATGACTTGCGCCAATCGGTTCAAAATGCCAGATTTGAGCAAAAAGACCCTCTTCTCATTTACAAGTTTGAATCATTCGAGCTCTTTAAAAAGATGATCGGAAGGGTGAGTAAAGAAGTGGTATCATTCCTTTCTAAAGCAGCGTTGCCAGGAAGAGCAGATCAGGTTCAAACAACAAACCGTTCTACCACAGCCAAAGACGATTCGAGTAAATTACAAATGAGTCGACCTGGCCTTGAACAAGCAGCTCCGTCAAACGGAAGACCTGCCAACCCAAGACAAGCACCACCACCTCCGCGTAAAACTGAGCCCATAAGAGCTGAGAAGAAGATCGGTCGGAATGACCCTTGTCCTTGCGGTAGTGGAAAGAAATACAAGCAATGCCACGGGAAAGCGATTAGTCAAGTCTAATCCCACAAAAAAATAGCAATTAAAAAGCCCCGACGGAAATCCGTCGGGGCTTTTTAATGCAATGGAAGGAATGCTTACTTCATTTCAGCAATCATCTTCTCGTTCATTTTGATGTAAGGCTCATACTCTGCTTCTTTGGACATTTCCAAGGACTTCATAGCAGTTTTCTTTGCCATTTTCATGTCGCCATTTGCCTTGTAAGCTTTTGCCAACGTGTGCATGTTCCAGAATACTTCTTTAATTTCTGCTGACTTCTTAGCCATTTCAAGAGCTTTTACTTTGTCTCTATCATTGGCCAGATAGTAACTAGCAGCGTCTTCGTAAAAACCGAAAACACCGCTGATCTCTTTCATTTTAGCATCCATGCTAGCAACGACGAGTGCATCCGTATCAACAGAGATAGGAATGGAGAACATCATGTCGCTCCACTCGAATACCAAGTCAACTTTGCTGTCCTCTACATTCTCGAAAGAGAAGCGCAGACGCTCTACTTTTTGAGAACCTTTCTTGAATGGTACTTCAGCAGCAGCCACGTTAAGACTTTCGTCGTATTTTCCTGTTCCACCTTGGCCAGCATCTGAGTTAAGCATTACCTTAATCATGTCCTTCATAGGAATAGTGAAGATGGCGTATGTACCAGCCTCTACTGCTGTTCCATTAAAGCTTACGTCATTGCTAAAAGTAATTTTTGAAGCCTTATTTGCGCCAGTTCTCCATAGTTTATCGAAGGCTATAAGCTCTCCGAAGATCTCACGATCTTTTACACCAGGGCGACTGTATTCCACTTCCATTTCGGTAAGACCTACCATCTGAAACCCACGTGCCATTGGGCTTGGAGCTGGAAACTCTTGTGCACTAGAAAATAATGTAGCGATAGCAAAAGCCAATACTAATACTGATTTTTTCATGGGTTAATTGGGGTTGATTTATAAGGAACTATGCAGCCTTCAGCCGCGATATTTTCGATTTACTAAATTTCTCTTTGGCGTATTTCGCGGTGATCTTGAAGCTCTTGATATCGTTAGAACCTGGAATTTCGTACATCAAATCGGTCATGATGGCCTCGCAAATTGAGCGAAGACCTCTAGCGCCGAGTTTGTATTCCATTGCTTTTTCAACGATAAAATCTAGCGCTTCCTTCTCGAAAGACAACTTCACATCATCCATTTCAAAAAGCTTCACGTACTGCTTAACCAATGCGTTCCGCGGCTCGGTTAAGATTCTCGTAAGCGTTTCGCGGTCTAGCGGATTGAGGTAAGTCAATACTGGAAATCTTCCTATGAGCTCAGGGATCAATCCAAAACTCTTCAAATCTACTGGAGAGACATATTGAAGAACATGATCTGGATCAAAATCAGCATTCTCCGTGCTGGAGCTATAGCCTATAGTTGATGTTTTAATTCTGCGCTCAATCAGTTTTTTGATTCCATCAAAAGCACCTCCACAGATGAAGAGAACATCCTTGGTGTTGATTTGAATCAACTTTTGCTCGGGGTGCTTTCTGCCTCCTTGCGGTGGCACATTCACTTCCGAACCTTCGAGTAGCTTCAAGAGAGCCTGTTGAACACCCTCACCACTTACATCGCGAGTAATGCTAGCATTGTCGCTCTTTCGAGCAATCTTGTCAATCTCATCTATGAAAACGATTCCTCTTTCGGCGGTGGGAACATCGTAATCTGCCGCTTGAAGAAGGCGAGAAAGAATACTCTCCACATCTTCTCCCACATAACCTGCCTCGGTAAGAATCGTGGCATCAGCTATGCAGAAAGGAACGTTTAGCATGCGCGCTATGGTCTTAGCCATCAAGGTCTTTCCTGTGCCTGTTTCACCTACGAAAACGATGTTCGATTTTTCAATCTCAACTTCATCTTCACCTCCGTCTCCAGTTTCCTGAAGCAATCTCTTGTAGTGGTTATACACCGCTACCGAAAGTGTTCGTTTGGCATCATCTTGACCAATTACAAAGTTGTCAAGGAAAGCTTTTATTTCAGCTGGCTTTTGCAAGACGAGGCTTGACTCCAGTTGAACATTCGCTTTTTGCGCAAGCTCTTCTTTTATGATACTCTGAGCCTGAGTGATGCAGTTATCACAGATGTGACCAGTCACCCCCGCGATTAATACATTCACATCGCTCTTATTTCTCCCACAAAAGGAACACTTCACTTCTCGTTTTTCACTAGCAGCCATTGCGTCTGTTTTTTAGTGCTTTGGATTCTTTACCAATACTTCGTCAAGCATACCGTACTCTTTTGCCTCATCGGCAGTCATCCAAAAATCTCGATTGCTGTCCTCACTCACTTTTTCGTAAGTCTGGCCACTATGAATCGATATGATATCGTAGAGTTCTTTTCGCAGCTTGACAATTTCTTTTGCTGTAATCTCAATATCAGAAGCCTGACCTTGAGCGCCACCAAGAGGTTGATGAATCATCACACGTGAATGCTTTAATGCTGTTCTTTTCCCTTTCTCACCTGCACAAAGCAATACGGCACCCATCGATGCGGCCATACCTGTACAGATCGTGGCAACATTTGGAGTGATGTACTGCATGGTGTCATAGATTCCCAAGCCAGCGTAAACCGAACCTCCTGGAGAATTCAGATAAATCTGAATATCCTTCTTTGGATCTACACTTTCCAAGAAAAGTAGTTGGGCTTGAATAATATTGGCCACTTGATCATCGATACCAGTACCTAGAAAAATGATTCGGTCCATCATAAGACGGGAGAAAACGTCCATCTGGGCCACGTTCATTTGTCTTTCCTCGATAATGTAAGGCGTTAGGGCCTTCGCATAGTCGTGGTAGTACATGCTATCAATGCGGTGGTGTTTCTTAGCGTAATTTTCGAATTCTTTATCTTCTGACATATGGTCTTTCTATATGATTGAAACGTGAAAGTTACCTAAAGGTTGATTAAGCTTCAGATGCCAATTCGACAAACTTATCAAACGACACTTCTTTATCTTTCACACTAGCATTCTCCTTCACGTAAGCGATCAACTTCTCATCATAGAGCATGTCGTAAATCTTCCGTGCTTCTTCTTGGTTTTCAAGTACTCTTTTGGCAGACTCTTCGAGTTCTTTGTCTTCAGGGGCAGGCATGCCGTATTGCGCGTAATTTCCTACCATTAGCTCTTTGGTCTTGCCTATCACTTCGTCTTGCTTCACTGAAATTGAATCCTGACTAACAAGTTCATTGAAAATCAATTGCCATTGAAGACTCTTGCGGTACTCTACGTAATCCTTTTCAACTTCCTCTGCTGAAATAGGTTTTTCATTTGAAAGACGAATCCACCTCTTCAAAAATTCGTCAGGAAGATCGGGATTGTACTTGTCAATCATTGCCTTACTGATATCCCTTTTAAAGAGTCTATCGCTATCGCTAACAAAGTGTTTTCCTAAATCAGAAGAAACCTTCTCGCGGAAGTCTTTCTCTGTCTTCACGTCACCGTCTTCGCCAAAGGTCTTACTGAAAAACTCTTCGTTTAGTTCTGCGGGCTTCATTCGCTTTACCTCGCGAACGATGAATTTGTAGTTATCACCAGTAGTTGCAAGCGCTTCGCCCGTGAGGCCAAGCATTCTTCCTAGGTCATCATTGTCCTTTGCTAACAAAGAAGGCTGAACCTTAAGATCATCTCCGACTTTCAGCCCATGGAACTTTTTGGTCTGCTCTTTATCTATAAACTCAAGAGAAACGGTGCTTTGATTCATGACACCTCCAGGAACAACTTCGCCGCTATCGTCAAGTTCCACGAAATCTCCAACGAGCATATCGTTCTCTTCTGCTTTCTCCACATCCTCCACTTTACCGTAGCGTCGAGCAATTCGATCCACCTCGTCATCGACGAGTTTCTTATCGATCTTTATGGTGTTGTACTGCAATTTGTTCTTTTTGGAAATTTCGACATCCAACTTTGGTGCAAGTCCCAATTCGTAAACAAATTCGAAATCTCCAGGATTATCCCAGTTCCCAGTTTCAACATGATCCTCTTTGGGCATTGGACTACCCAATATTTTTAAATTTTGCTCAGATATGTAAGACTGAATGCTCTGATTGAGCATTGCATTCATTTCTTCTGCAAGCAATGACTTCCCGTAGCGGCTTTTAATGACGCCCATTGGGATTTTTCCCGGACGAAACCCCGGCATTTGAGTTTGTTTACGCGTGCGTTTTAACGCCTCACTGTACTTATCGTTGTAGTCCGTAGGCTCAACTTTAATTTTGAGAAGAGCATTTTTTTCGTCAATTTTTTCTTGTGTAATCTGCATAATAACAAGGCATTAAATATGATCATCCGACTAAAAAAGCGGGGTGCAAAGATACTGCAAATCTTAGAAACGACGGTCGCTTGGCCGCCATTTCAATTCAAATAAAAAAGGGAGTCCATATGGACTCCCGAAGTGTAGTGCGGATGAAGGGACTCGAACCCCCAAGCCTCGCGGCACTAGATCCTAAGTCTAGCGTGTCTACCAATTTCACCACATCCGCATTTTGCTGTTTGGCGTCCGCAAAGATAGTTAGAAAGAATTATTCACAAAGCGTTCTGACAAACTCTAGGAGGAAATAAAGTTTTTACTTTTGCCAAAAACGGATTATGCGCAGTTTCATCCCTTCCGATTTAAGTAATGCCGAGCTTCATGGAATCCTTCTGGGATCAATTGGCCCGAGGCCTATTGCTTTTGCTAGCACAGTAAATAGTGAAGGAGTTGCCAATCTTTCTCCCTTTAGCTACTTCAACATTTTTAGCGCCAATCCGCCCATTCTTATTTTTTCTCCAGCCAGAAGGGGACGAGACAATACGACGAAGCATAGCTACGAGAATGCCAAAGCCCACCCAGAAGTGGTGATCAATATTGTGGATTTCTCTATCGTGCAGCAGATGTCACTCTCCAGCACAGAGTATCCTGAAGGTGTCAACGAATTCGAAAAAGCGGGTCTCACAGCGATTCCATCTGACATGGTAAAACCACCAAGGGTTAAAGAAAGCCCAGTGCAATACGAGTGCAAGGTGAATGATATTGTGGAATTGGGAAAAGAGGGTGGAGCAGGAAACCTAATCATTTGTGAGATCGTGAAGATTCACGTTCGCGAAGACTTAATTAACGAACAGCTTCAGATAGACCAAACAAAAATTGATACCGTTGGCAGGATGGGAGGCGACTACTACACCCGCGCTCATGGAGATGCACTGTTTGAGGTGGCCAAGCCGCTAAAAACAATGGGGATTGGAGTAGACCAAATACCCGCTGAAATCAGAAATAGTTCTATCTTAACAGGAAATGACCTCGGCCGTCTAGGCAATGTTGAAGAGCTACCCAACGAGACAGATGTCAATGAATATCGATTAACGGAATTGAGCGATATCTTTGTAGCACTAGAAGATTCTCCGCACAAATTGGAGAAAAGCTTACACGAGAAAGCCCAAGAATTATTAAGTAAGGGAAATGTCCATGAAGCATGGATGACTCTTATGAGTTTTAACAATTAGAAAAATTACGAATTATGTTTGCGATCAACGGAAAATTAGTGGTGAAAAACGGTACTGAACAAGTAACCGAAAAATTTAAAAAACGCGAATTCGTCATTGCCGACGAAGGAAGCCAATACCCACAAGAAATCATCTTTCAACTTGTACAAGACAAAGTTGATCTACTCGACCCTTTCAACGAAGGAGATATGCTGAAAGTAAACTTCAACCTAAGAGGTAGAAGATGGCTAAATCCTAAAACGAATGAAACGCGTTTTTTCAATTCCCTCGATGCTTGGAGATTGGAAAAAGCGGAAACGGAGAAAATCGGATCTGATCTTCCACCGCTTCCACAAAGCGAGCCAGCTAATTTGGATGATGGTACCGACGATTTACCGTTCTAGATAATGTCTTTTGCCAGCCGTTTCGAACGTGCGTTTCACAATCTGCTTCCGTCACCATTTACGCTTGCAGTATTGTTAACGTTTGCCGTGTTCGGCACGGCTGTATTTTTCTTTAAGCCCGCAGCCCACAACTTCTTAACCCATGGTAGAGCAGTTGTGGGCTATTGGTATGAAGGCATTTGGAATGCCCCTCTTCTGGTCTTCGCTTACCAGATGATGCTCATACTGGTTTTGGGCCATGTATTGGCGCTGGCTCCACCTGTCGATAATTTCATCAAGCGCGCCACTAAATATTGCGATACCACTGCAAAAGCTGCTGCCATCATTACGGCGGCTTGTGTCATCTTGGGGCTTATCAATTGGGGCCTTGCGCTGATCTTCGGGGCCATCTTTGCCAGAAAGGTGGGCGAGTATGCGGTACAGAAAGGAAATAAGATTAACTACCCTTTAATTGGCGCCTGCGGCTACACTGGTCTCCTTGTATGGCACGGAGGGATTTCAGGGAGCTCTACCATCAAAGTAGCCGAGGAAGGACATTTAGCATCCCTATTAGAGGGTAGCACTTCAATAGACTTCAGTGCCCTTCCGACATCCGTTGGATTTAGCGAAACGGTTTTCTCGCCGATGAACCTTTCCGTTTCTCTGGCGCTGATTTTGATATTGCCATTCTGCGCGTATGCGATTGGAAAGAATAGCATATCGACCCATCACATACTCCATCGTTTCAAGAAGAAAGAGCACAAATCGGAAGCACGGGGGTTCGCCGAGAAACTAGATTTTCACCCTGCATTGTCAATGACTTTGGGACTTTCGGCTCTAATCACCGCTGCGGCTATCGCCACTCATTCCATTCAATCGGGCGATGGGAATTTTGTCAATCCAAATTTCATCAACACCACATTTTTGGGATTGGGCCTTATCGCACATGGAAACTTGAGTCGATTCGCTGAAGCAGTGGAGGATGCAATTAGAGGGGCTTCGGGAATTCTAATTCAATTCCCGCTATACTTTGGTATTTTGGGAATGATGAAAGGAACGGGAATAGTAAGCGAAATATCGGCCTTTTTCGTTTCCATTTCCAATCAAACCACCTACCCTATTTTCTCTTTTATCTCTGCGGGATTTGTAAACATACTGGTGCCGAGTGGTGGTGGTCAATGGATGGTCCAAGGGCCGATTATCGTTGAAGCTTCTCAAAAAATGGGACTCGACCTCGGGAAGAGTATAATGGCCATGGCATACGGAGATCAACTCACGAATATGCTCCAACCGTTTTGGGCTCTACCTCTGCTTTCTATTACGGGCCTTAGAGCACGAGATATTTTGCCTTTCACTGTTTACTTTATGCTGATAGCAGGAGTGATTTACATCGCTGGGCTACTCATTTTCTAAGCCGATCGCTTATCGAAGCTTTCTCGGAGGCCATTGCCGACGAGCATAAAAGCCAAAACCAATACGACAATGCAAAGTCCAGGAAGAATGGCTAGGTAAGCCAAATCTGTAGTGATATACGGGTAGTGATCTTTTATCATTCTTCCCCAAGATGCCATTGGGATTTGAGCCCCGATACCCAAGAAACTCAAACCAGCTTCCAAGAGAATTGCAGAGGCGAAATTCGCTGCAGAAATGACGATA
>Ga0222668_1000685_pt1 | contig 19238 bp, 20 predicted proteins | sample AntAcemetagen728_FD_179823 | JGI IMG/M metagenome (GOLD analysis project Ga0222668, IMG submission 179823) | Saline water microbial communities from Ace Lake, Antarctica - #728 | ecosystem: Environmental > Aquatic > Non-marine Saline and Alkaline > Saline | place: Antarctica: Ace Lake... | reverse complement strand
CGAAAATCAATCAGCGAAAATCAGCCAAATCTGCGTATGCGTAGCATCTGTGTTCTATTTATTATTGGGCAATAGACAGAAGACAAGAGTCTCTAATCTTTAGTGTTGATTATAAGGCGTGAAGTAGCCCTAATTCCATATCCTGCGCAAATCAATCAGCGAAAATCAGCCAAATCTGCGTATGCGTAGCATCTGTGTTCTATTTATTATTGGGCAATAGACAGAAGAAAAGAGTCTCTAATCTTTAGTGTTGAGTATAAGGTGCGAAGTAGCCCTAATTCCATATCCTGCTCAAATCAATCAGCGAAAATCAGCCAAATCTGCGTATGCGTAGCATCTGTGTTCTATTTATTATTGGGCAATAGGCAATAGACAGAAGGCAAGAGTCTCTAATCTTTAGTGTTGATTATAAGGCGTGAAGTAGCCCTAATTCCATATCCTGCTCAAATCAATCAGCGAAAATCAGCCAAATCTGCGTATGCGTAGCATCTGTGTTCTATTTATTATTGGGCAATAGGCAATAGACAGAAGACAAGAGTCTCTAATCTTTAGTGTTGATTATAAGGCGTGAAGTAGCCCTAATTCCATATCCCGCGCAAATCAATCAGCGAAAATCAGCCAAATCTGCGTATGCGTAGCATCTGTGTTCTATTTATTATTGAGCAATAGGCAATAGACAGAAGGCAAGAGTCTCTAGTCTTTAGTGTTGAGTATAAGGCGCGAAGTAGCCCTAATTCCATATCCCGCGCAAATCAATCAGCGAAAATCAGCCAAATCTGCGTATGCGTAGCATCTGTGTTCTATTTATTATTGAGCAATAGGCAATAGACAGAAGGCAAGAGTCTCTAATCTTTAGTGTTGATTATAAGGCGTGAAGTAGCCCTAATTCCATATCCACACGTATCGAATTTTAAATTTTCTTTACTTACATTTTTTTATTGGCAAGCTGTAAACGATAGAATAATGAAAGAAACGAGAAGTGTTTTTTTGATCAAAACCACTTTTTCTTTTTAAAATAAAGCACCAGTGCTGCGGCAATTGAAATCATAACAGCCCAAATAATAAAATAACCGTATTGTGTTTTTAGTTCGGGCATGTGTTGAAAATTCATACCATAGACTCCTGCAACAAAAGTGAGTGGAATAAAAATCGCGGCAACAATTGTTAAGAATTGCATGATCTCATTGCTCTTTTGAGAAAGACGTGCAAAATAAAGATTCGTTAAGGATTCAAGTTCAGCTTTTGTATCGTCAGTTTCATCCGAAATATAGAGAACATTGTCTCGAATATCATTAAAAAATGGGATCGTTGAATCTTTGATTATAGCACCTGGACTATTGGTTAACTTCTGGGCTTGGTCGCGGAAGGGGTGAAAAGATTTACGCAACAATTGAATTTCATCTTTGCGTTCTTCAATCGACGAAAAAAGTTCGTTTGACAATTGTCCACGCATACTTTCTTTTAGTTCGACTATTTCTACATTGAGGTGATCAATGCATTTTTCGTAGCCAATGAGCGTTGCTTCAATCAAGAGATAGAGCAAATAGTCAGCTCCTTTTTTACGAACAATACCTGTATCATTCAGGATACGATCTCGAACATAGCCATATAAATCACCGTGGCGTTCTTGATACGAAATGACCGTATCATGTGTCAAGATAAAACTAATTTGCTCGGATTGAATACTGTGATATTTGTCTTTTTTGGTATAAACACTTTTCAGCGTGACGTAAATATAACTTTCATACTCTTCAATCTTTGGGCGTTCAGTCAATTGCAAAATATCTTCACGTGTTAATTTGTGAATGCCATGATGTTCGAACGATTCATGAATCAGTTTTTCATTTTCAAAGCCATGAAAATTGATCCACCGAACAGCTGTTCCGTCGTGTTCATTATTTAATTTTTCCAACGTTACATTTTCGTCATGGGTAACAAACTCGGAATTATAATTGAAGATTTGGCAATTTGATCTCATAATGTTGAATTAAGCATAAAAAAAGGGCACAAGGCCCTTTTTCAATTTGATCTGTATTTTTACATTTTCAGCAAATAAGCAAAAATCAAGGGAGCAACTATTGTTGCATCCGATTCAATAATAAATTTCGGTGTATCAATGTCTAATTTACCCCAAGTAATTTTTTCGTTTGGAACAGCACCTGAGTATGAACCATAACTCGTTGTTGAATCAGAAATTTGACAGAAATAATTCCAAAAAGGCGTATCTGTTCGTTCCATGTCTTGGTACAACATAGGCACGACACAAATCGGGAAATCACCTGCAATTCCACCACCAATTTGGAAGAATCCAATTCCATTTTCAGAATTTGCCGTGTACCAATCAGCCAAAAACGTCATATATTCGATTCCAGACTTAACAGTAGATACTTTCAATTCACCTTTCATCACGTATGACGCGAAGATATTACCCATAGTACTATCTTCCCATCCTGGAACAATGATTGGTAAATTGGCTTTTGCAGCGGCATACATCCAACTGTCTTTAATATCTATTTCATAATATTGTTCAAGCACACCAGAAAGCAATAATTTATACATGAATTCATGCGGAAAATAGCGTTCACCTTTATCATCTGCATCTTTCCAAATTTTGTAAATATGTTTTTGTAAACGTCTAAAAGCCTCTTCTTCAGGAATACAGGTATCTGTAACACGATTAAGTCCCTTTTCCAACAAAGCCCACTCATCTTGTGGCGTTAAATCACGGTAATGTGGAACACGTTCGTAGTGCGAATGTGCCACTAGATTCATTACATCCTCTTCGAGATTCGCGCCGGTACATGAAATAATTTGCACCTTATCTTGACGAATAATTTCAGCAAAAATTTTCCCAATTTCAGCTGTACTCATTGCTCCTGCCAAGGAAACAAGCATTTTTCCGCCTTTCGCGAGTTGGTCTTCATACCCTTTAGCAGCATCCACTAGCGCTGCTGCGTTGAAATGAAGAAAGTGTTTTTCAATAAAATTGGTGATTGTATTACTCATGTTAATTGCTCTAATTTAAAAATCAATTTTGTAGTTCAAAGTTAAGTATTTGTGACGAAACAGGAAAGCCACGTGTTTTGCTACTAAATAAAATTGAGCCTTAACTTTTAATTAAGTTCTAATTAAGGGTCAATTCAATCATTACTTATTCTTCGTCTGCTACTTTAAATTTATAGCTCAACATTTTATAATATAATTTTGCAGCTAAAAAGTCAGAAGATTTTTCATCTTCTTTCGGGCAAAGTTCCACGATATCAAAACCAACGACATTTTTTTCGCGGAAGATTTTCTTGAGAAAATCCAAGGTTTCATACCACAATAAACCGCCCGGTTCTGGTGTTCCTGTTGAAGGCATAATGGAAGGATCAAAACAATCTAAATCAATGGTGATAAACACATCATTCGTCATGAGATCAATCGCCGCATCCGACCAATACTCCTCTTCTTGCAATTCATGCGCAAAGAAGGTTTGTTCTTTATTCATCCACTTTAATTCAGTTACATCCATACTTCGGATACCCACTTGAATTAAATTTGTATTCTTACTTGCTTCGTGCATGGCACACGCATGATTACAAGCTGACCCTTCATAATCCTTACGCAAATCCGCATGCGCATCCAATTGGACCACCGTAAGATCTTGAAAACTTTCATTGAAAGCGCGAATACTTCCGATAGAAACAGAATGTTCACCGCCAAATAAGGTCACAAATTTATTGCGTGTAATATAGCTTTTTGTGCGCTCATAAACCGCTTGAACCATTGCTTCTGGACTAGAATTTTCTGTTACAGGGTCAGCGAGGTATACACCGTTTTTATAGGCTTCTGAATCCGTCTCAATATCATATAATTCCATATTCTCAGACGCATCTAAAAAGGCTTGTGGACCTTTATCGGCACCTTTTTGCCATGTACTTGTACCGTCGTAAGGGACTGGAATTAAAACAACTTTTGCCGTTTCAAGTTTACCGTATTCACTCGGAATACCAGCATACGTTTTATTATTCATTGTATCCTAATTTGTCCAAGAAGTCGTTTGCAGTTTGTTGCTCGCAAAACACCTTGGTTGTGATTTGATTATTTTCGTCTTTTTCAATTAATATATGTTTGGGGGATGGAACAAGACAGTGTTGCAATCCTCCAAAACCTCCAATAGATTCTTGGTAAGCTCCCGTATTGAAGAAACCAATATATAAAGTCTTATTCACCGAAAAACGCGGTAAATAAATGGCGTTAATATGCTGTTCAGAATTGTAATAATCGTCACTGTCGCAGGTTAAACCACCCAAGAGTACCCGTTCATATTCTTTATCCCAATTATTGATCGGGAGCATAATAAATCGTTTATTGATCGCCCAAGCATCTGGTAAAGTTGTGATGAAAGAGGAATCAATCATATTCCATTTTTCACGATCATTTTGTTGCTTTTGGTATAAGATTTTATAAATCGCTCCAGCACTTTCACCTACGGTAAACGAACCAAATTCGGTGAAAATATGGGGCACATCCACTTTAGCCTCATCACACACCATTTTTATTTGGGTGAGAATCTCGGTGACCATGTATTGATAATCATAATCGTAAGCGAGTGAATTTTTAATTGGAAAACCACCTCCAATATTCAAACTATCCAAGGTAGGACAGATTTTTTTGAGCGCTACATATACGTTTAAACATTTGCGCAATTCGTTCCAATAATAAGCATTGTCTTTAATTCCTGTATTGATAAAAAAGTGAAGCATTTTAAGTTCAACTTTTTCTTGATCCTTTACCTCTTTATTATAGAACGGGACAATGTTTTTATAACCAATTCCTAAACGACTGGTATAAAACTCAAATTTAGGCTCCTCTTCGGATGCGATACGAATTCCAATTTTATACTTGCCATTTACTTTTTCATTCAGTAAGCTAATTTCTTCGTAATTATCAATAATAGGAATACAATTTTTGTGACCGTCGTTTACAAGATCAGCAATATTGTCGATATAACGATCGCGCTTAAAACCATTGCAAATCACGAAATTTTCGCTAGAAATTTTTCCTTCTTTTTTTAACGATTTAATAATATCAATATCAAAAGCCGAAGAGGTTTCGATATGAATGTCGTTTTTAAGCGCTTCATCCAAGACAAATTTAAAATGCGAGCTTTTTGTACAATAACAATAATAATAATTACCGTCGTATTCGATTTCATCCATGGCTTGAGCAAACCAATCTTTGGCTTTTTGGATGTTTTCAGAAATTTTTGGTAAGTAGCTAAATTTTAGCGGCGAACCATATTTTTGTACGAGTGCGTATAAATCTACGCCATGAAAATTAAGTGTTTCTTCGGGAGTAAGGTCAAATTCTTCCTGCGGGAAATCAAAGGTTTGATCGATCAGATCTTTGTAGCGACTTTTCATTTCTGTCTATAGGCTTTTCATAGTGTAGCGGTTTTTACCAAAATGGCAAACCATCTATTTTTGAAAAATTTCTTTTAAGTTATTAAATGTTTTGAATTCAATGTAGTACCCGTTGGGGTCAATAATAAAAAAAGAGTCGTGTTCACCCACTTTATCGGTTAAAAAAACACTTGGCTCTATTTCGAAAAAACGTTTCAAACGAAACTTTTCGTGTAAAAAATTCCAATTCTTGCGATCAAGAATGACGCCGATATGAAAAATAGGCAATCGTTTGCTGTCCAATGAATAGTGTTGCGTATTCATTGTTCCGGTATTACTTTGAGCAAAAGTGATTTGATTGCCAAAGAAATTAACATCCACCCAATTATGCGCTTCACGACCAAGTTTAAATCCAAGCTCTTTCACATAAAAATCCTTGGTTATATTCACATTATCGCAAGGTAGCGAAAGGTGAAAGTTAAAAGAATCAGTTGTATTTGTCATAGTCGAACAATTATATAACACGTTTAAAACTATAATCCGCTGGACGATCAGTTACGTAGTAGTTGATTAATTTTGCACTCACTTCACGTTCGACACCTTTCAATTTTTTTAAACCTTCTGAAATAGGCGTCCATCCGATTAGCTCGAATTTATGTTTTTCCTTTAATTCAAACAATACGTTTCGATCTCGGATTAAGAAACAATAAAAAAGCGTCGGTTTTTCATTGATGACTGTATTACAGCAAAGATATGTCCTTAAATCCTCTGGTTTCAGCGTGATCCCTGCTTCTTCATGGGCTTCTCGAATAGCCGCATGAATAGGCGTTTCACCACGATCGACACTTCCGCCAATCAACGTCATTTTCTCCTTATTATTCGGCCTTAACACCAAGATATTGCCGTTAAGTTCAAAAAGGATTTTCGCCTTTCTCTTCATTCGAAGTTCGTTTTAAAAGTCGTCCTCGTCGTCGTCTCCGTCTTCTTCTGCTTTATCCACATCATCAACTTCCTCGTCGTCATCAACATCATCAACATCATCAGCTCCTGCCAATCCTTCTGGCATTTCACCTAAATCGTCATCATCATCATCAAGAATGATATTGCCCGGATTAGTTGATTTAAATTCGATCATATACGTCGTGTCTTCGTAATCAAAGATGAAACCGTCAAAAAAGTAACCCTTAATGACATTTTTCATGCTTGTTAAATGATCCTCTACGCCATCAGGATACTTTTCTTTTATCGCTTTTTTAACCTCTGGTTTGAGTTTAATAAAAGTGGTAATAATTTTTTTGCTCATTCTTAATAGTTATCGTTTTTCGTAATCGATTTTTAATATTCGTTGTGTAGGTATTGTAACTCCTTTTTTCAAAATTACTTCTTTTTCACTTAGTCCCCAAATTCTAGACACAATTGCTTTCAATCCTTCTATATCTTGAAAAACAATTCGAAATGTAAGTGTTTTAAAAGCATCTTTAGTTTGAATTTCTTGAATAATAGCGTTGCGTTCAGCTTGTTCATCTTTTGAAAACAAAACATCCTCTTTAGGAAAGTGCAATAATACGATTTCTTCTGTATCTACCAAAGCAGTTTGCGGTTCTATTCTCATCTCATTTGCTCATTCGTTTTCGAGGTCAAAATTGATTATTGAATTCTGAAATAAATTGGGAGTAATTTTGGATTTTTTTCGTAGAAAATCTGTAGAAAATCTGTAGATTAAAAACGAATGGTCACTGTATGGACACCTTCGTGATGGGTGTAGCTTAAAAGAATACCGCTCACCTCGCAGATTTTTGCAATAATGGATAGCCCTAATCCGATCGAATCTTGATATCCACCTTCTACTTGAAATCGTTCAAACAACTTATCAGTACTGGAATGGATAATGACACCCGAATTAATAATTTGAATGCCGTTTGCATCTTCCAATTTTTTTATGCGAATATATCCCTTTTCAATGTTGTGAATGACGGCATTTTTGATCATGTTCTTAATGAGGATATACGCCAAATTCTCATTCATATTAAAGCGCAAATCTTCTTTAATATCTTTTCGAATGACTAATTCATCTATCCTTATCTGATCCTCAAATAAGTTTAAGGTTTCATCCAATATATCATTGAATGAAATGGTTGCTTTGTCCTGATAGTGATTGTAATCTATTTTTGACAATAAAACAAGGGACTGATTTACGCGTGTCAATCGGTCGAGCTTTGTCATGATCTGACTGATTAATTTAAAATCACTCTTTGTAATTTTTTCTGATTGAATTAAGAGTTCTAACTTACCCCTGATAATGGCGATCGGCGTCATTAATTCATGACTTACGTTTTCGATATAACGCTTCTGTTCATTGTAATCAGCTTGAATTCTACCCACCAATTCTGACAGTTCAACTTGTATATCAGTAATGTTTACAAAATCATATTTTTGAATAATATGTGATTCCTCGCTTTCATAATTCCCCAACTTAATTTGTTTAATAAACCGCCCAAAGGACCTTTTAATACGTGCTGTATTTATTTTTTCATAAACTAGAAGTGCGACTAATTGGAGGATAAAAAAAAGAAGGAGAAGGACAAAAATGGACCCGCTTGGGAGTTGAAGATACGGTTGAACTGTAAATAAGAGGATCGCGAAAACGACTTGAGAAGCAAGAAGAATAATGCTGATTACGATTAAATTATAGTTACTCAATTTCACGTTCTGCAAATTTATAACCGATTCCATAGATGGTTTGGATATAGTCTAAACCGTCTTTTTCCATAATTTTTTTACGCAAGTTCTTAAGGTGTGAGTATATAAAATCGTATGAATCTGTTCGATCAATAAAATCGCCCCATATATGCTCACTAATGGACTGTTTTGTAAGCACTCTGTTTTTATTAATCACTAAATACAGCAATAATTCATATTCCTTTTTTGTTAATTTTATTTTTTTCGAATGAACGGTTACTTCCTGCGAAGCTGTATCAATAATGATTTCATTAAAGCTCACGGTATTGTCCCCTTCATACATGTTTCGCCTCACAACCGATTTAACGCGAGCATTGAGTTCTGAAAGATGAAAGGGTTTTGTTAGATAATCATCCGCACCTATTTCCAGTCCTGCAACCTTTGTTTCAATTGAAGAATTGGCAGAGAGTATGATTACACCGGTCGATTTGTTTTTTTGTTTGATTTTTGCAAGCAGATCGATTCCATCACCGTCCGGTAAATTTAGGTCGAGGATGACACAATCGTAAACAAATTCATTCACTTTTGCGAGACCATCCTGGTAATTTTTGGCTTTTTCAAGCACATAACCGAAGGAGTCGAAATACTTCAACACTGTTCTTAAAATCTCTAAATCATCCTCTACAATCAGTATTTTCATAAAATCAATGCGCCAAATTAATAGGATCATTGGCTGTAATCCTGTAAGCAAATACGTTTAATGGGAAAGATAGTAAAATATTATCTTAGCAGAGGCGAAATCTTTAGTTCTTCGTCCATATACGCGTATTTAAATCGAGCGTATCAATGATCTTGAGGCAAGCGTTGATTTCTTTAAAAATGCGCTCAACTTGCTCTAATTCCATTTTGTCTGAAAGATCCGGCTCGAATAAATTGCGAGCATGATTGATGGCGATATACACATGGTTCCCTGAAAAGCTAAGGTTGACTTTGTCGTTCCACATTTTTTGTAATTTAACAATGCGTTCCATCATGGCTGTGCTCAAAATATACCGGGCTTCAACTTGATCCTCACAATAGGTATTAAAGATTTTTTCAAATTCGGGATTTTCTAAACTTACTTTTGTCTTGCGATTGAAGAGTTTTTCAAAAAATCCATCCCGGGCTTGAATGACGCGTGTGGTATATGAAAGGGATTTATTAAAATCGGCAACCATAAAAATTCCGCGAAAAATGGTTACATAATGCGTAGATGAACCGCCATTTCCATCACTTCGGGTTTCTCTTCGCTCGGCGTGGACTTCTGAAAAACGGAAAGCTGTATCACCATGATTGCCTTCAAATAAGTCTTCAGAGTTATACCGGTCAACTTGCCCACTCGTGTAGAGTGTGCTCGCTAAAAAATCAGATTTATGAACGCCAGGGTTGCTTCTGTATTTTAATTCAGGAAACCCTTTTTGAATGGCGGGAATTAAGATACTTGATTTAAAGAGGTTCGCTATTTTTTTCTTTTGACTTTTCCGTATAGCTAAAAATACCATCACAAAAGCCAAGGCTGGAAAAGCGCCAAAAAAAGGATTTTGCGTAAATTTTGCTGCGATTACAAAACTCAAAATACACAAGACAATGAGTCCAAAGATATAGAAGCCTTGGTTGCGCTTATATATTTTGTACTGCGCTTCAACCGCTTGAAATTTATCCGTTAGTTCAGAACGAAGTGTATCAAATTCAACCATCTACAAGCTATGCATCAAATAAATTGCCAACATTTGGATTTGTTTTCTCTTGCTCCGGAATATCATAGAACGCTGCCTCTTCTAATTTCATCATATTCGCAATTATATTAGAAGGGAACATTTGCAAACCATTATTATAATTAACGGCAGACGCATTATAGGCTCTTCGCGCTGCAGAAAGTTGTTCTTCAACTTCATTCAAGCTACGCTGCAAATCTAAAAAATTGGTGTTTGCTTTTAGATCAGGATAATTTTCAACGGTTAATTTTAAGCCGCTTATTTGAGTTGATAATTGATTTTCAAGGTTATTTCGCTCGCTTGTCGTCATGTTCGTTCCACCCACTAAGGCTTGTCTCAATTTAGTGATTTCAGTTAACGTACCGGCTTCATGTTGCATGTATCTTTTTACGGTTTCAATGAGGTTGGGAATTAAATCATGGCGTTTTTTAAACATGATGTCAATTGTACTCTCTGCACTTTTCAGTTTATTTTTTTTACTGATTAATCCGTTATAGATAACGATCAGAATTAAAATAAACAGTCCGACTAGAACGAGAATTGGAATAAACATAATTTTAATTTAGGTTTAGATTTTATTCAAATGTTGTGAATTTTATTTGCTTAAACAAATAAAAGCTTGAATTCTGTATTTGTTTTTGATTGTATGATTATTGAAACAGGTCTTCACCAATCGAATAATCAGTGCTGTTTAAAGCGTGTATCGCGTTCTTAACGCATGGAACACGCGGCCCAACGGAATATTTGTCCCAACCGTATACTGGAGGTGATTGGCTATTGCCGCATTTTCATACGTATACCAAGTTGCATTAAAATAGGTAGCGCCAATTTCAATGCTCAAACCCAAACCCGTAAAATTTGATTTTTGAGGTAGATAAGATGGATTATTTTCACCCGTTGACATCATGTTCTTTTTAGATTGATAATCTAAAAGTTTACTTTCTGCCCCTGCAAATGTATAATTGGGAGCACCAATAAATTCGGTAACGCCCATGGTAAAGAAACCATTCAAACGCATAAACGGAACACGCATGCGGCTCACCAATTCAGATTCATAATCTTGTTCGAAATTCATTTTTAAGGCAAAAAATTTACTGATATTGAATCCAATTCGTCCACCATACGATTTCGCCTGAATTTGAGAAGAAAAATCATAATCTCGCAATTGCGGATAGGTTAATAAGATCTCTTCTCGACCTACCTGGTCCTGCAATCCCATAGTTCCTGATTCGTAAAAACCATCAATCATTAGGTACCAAAATCGCGCACCAATATTTGCACCAATCATTTTTGTTGGGGCTTGTCTTTTTCGAAAGGCGTGAAAAGAATAACTTGGTCCAACGCCCCAAAAGGGTCTTACCAATGCTAAACTACGTGAGCCTGGTGTCGACGTTGTAATCGTTGTCGTCACGACCTCTCGATAATAACCCCCTCGATCAAAATCGTATTTTTCTCCATTGTCCTTTACATACACTTTTTTGGAGATATCATATCCTCTTAAGGAAAACAATCCCGGAGCGAGTAGGTCAAATGAGTTTTCAAAACCAATTGTGAAGGTCGTTCCCCCCACATAGCCGCGCGCTAAATTATAGGCTTTATTTCCGCCAAACAGCGCTGTATTTAAGAAAAGTCCTGCATCATAACTTGCAGAAAAAGTTAAATGAGATACATTCAGTTGAATGCCAGGCGAAAAAACTAATCCCGCCGATTGTACTTCATCATTTAATACCTTATTTGAGAGTTGCATAATCGAACCCGAAACTTGAAAAAACGGTTTTATTCCTACAGATAAAAATGAAATGCTACCCAGGTTTAAGTTTTTTGAACCTATGCGATAGCCTATTCGAAAAAGTTGCGCATCAGGACTTCCAATTGTACTATCGGCGCCAACTTCCCTTATAGAACCAAAATGATAGGAGAAATTCATTCCCTCAAAATCCGCTTCAACACCTTGCCATGCCCCTATGGATTCAAACCCTTTGCCCTTCAAATGAGGTTGATAATTTGAAAAACCTAAATAGCCTTTCGAGTGAAGCGGGCTGACATCTTGTGCCTTCAAATTAAAAGACAAGGCCACAATGAAAATGGAGAATAGAATACGCGCCATAAGAACAATTTTGACAAAAATAAGTACATTTATACTGAATTAACATACGACATTTGACGTATTTATAGTTATTTATCAGTGTATTACCTTTGAGAAAATCGTAATCATGAAAAAGAGATATTTTAGTTTAACAGTTTTGCTTGTGCTTTTTTCTTGTTCGAAAGGAGATAATTATTGTGAAGATCCAAATCCAGTTTATGGGTTTTATGATGTGAAAGAATCTTATCCTCCCAATAAGGTCATTGTGATGAATTTGGATCTTTTTGAATTGTTTAACAAGGATCAAAACAAAACCTTGTATAGTTTCACCGTACCTGACATTTTTATTCGGCAAAAAGGCGAAATGTACGAAACAGATGTCGTTAAAACGCCGAGTTACACTTATAATCTCAAGGATACATTGGTCTATCCAGATTCTGTTTTGGTAGAGGCCTATTCGTTCAACGATTGTGGACGAAGTGAGGTAGCGCAGGCATGGATAAGGTTTTAAGTCTTTAAATAAAAACAAGGCCACCTGCAATGACTAAAATCGTGTTAGCCCGATTTAGTGTCCACAGAAATTTGAAAAAACAACATCAGCTCGTGTATAGCCCAATGAACTGCTTCGTTCAAAATCTTCACATCCTTGAAGTGGGCGATTCGCCAGTAAATTAGCAATACCTCTATTGTAATACGCTTCCGCGAAGTTCATGTCATAACTAATCGCATTATCGAAACAAACAATAGAACCCCTTATATCTCCGTGTAAGATGAGCAGGTTTCCTTTCATATTCCAATACTCCGGTCGGTTTTCAGGTAAGTTAATAACGAAGTCTATGTCTTTGCTGGCGTTTGTATAATCCCCCAAAATTTTAAAGGTAAACGCACGGTTATAAATAGCATCTGAATAAAGAGGATCAATTTTTATGGCTGAATTATAATCTAAAATGGCACCCGAAAAATCCCCTTGCTCCTTTTTAATCAAAGCACGGCTGTAAAATGCAAATTGGTTATTCATATTTAATGAGATTGCTTTATTGATGTCCCTTAGCGCCAGCTCCTCTTCACCGAGATGCCGATATGAAATGCCCCGATTATAAAAGGAAACATATTGTGACGAATCAACACGAATCGCCTTATCAAACCATTCAATCGCTTCTGAATATCGTTCTCTTTTCAGCTCAATGAGTCCATATAAGTCGAGTGTTAAATAAGATTTGTCGTCCAATTCGAATGCCTTTTCAACAGCCGCTTCCGCACTTGCAAGATCGTCACTTAACAAATAAATGAGAGCTTTCCGTTGCAGAGTATGAGTAAGATTCTGTCCAGAGTCATTTAACGAGTCGAGCTTTGCAAGTGCTTCGTCATACATTTCTAAGGATATAAAACCATCAATTTTGTGATTCATATAATCCTGGTTATAAGGATTAAGTGCAATAGCCTGATTCACATCATTGAGCGCCCCATAATAATCAAACGAAAGCACTCGAATACGGGCGCGTTGGTCGTAATAAATATCAATAAAGGGATTGAGTTGAATCGCCATATTGTAGTCGCTGATAGCTTCTTGAAAATGGGTGGTTCGCTCATAAAGTTGTCCTCGTTTCATATAGGCTTCTGCAAAACTGACATCTGCTTGGATGGCATTTGTGTATGAGAATATCGCTTGTTCCCAATCTCTATTTTGAAGATGTGTATCTCCTTCTTGAATGTATTCAATTGCTTTGAACCGCGCACTCGTTTGACCTACACTACTGAATGCTATGAGCACTATATATATAAAGATCATCCATGCTGTTAATCCTAATTTTTTCATCTCTCTTTTTTTTAATTAACGCTAATTTCAACATACAGAATTAGAGGTTGATTAATTGGGGATTAGAATCTCATTAGAATTATTAGAACGAACAACGAGCGGGAATAATTTATCTACCTTTGAGTTTTACACTAATTTGAATTGAAACCATGAAATTACTAATCATAGAGGACGAACAAGACATTGCTTCATTTTTAAAAAAGGGCTTGGAAGAAAATGGGCATGAAACCCAATTGGCGTATGATGGGGAAATGGGTTTGCGATTAGCAGCAAGCTATCCGTATGATGTAATTTTATTAGACATTATTTTACCTAAAATAAACGGTTTAGAGGTGTGTAAAAAGTTAAGACAAGACCTCGGCTTTACCAATCCGATTTTAATGCTAACAGCACTAGGCGCAACAGATGATGTTGTGGAGGGTTTGAATATTGGGGCAGATGATTATTTAGTTAAACCAATTAAATTTAAAGAGTTACTTGCGCGTTTAATGGCTTTAAATAGGCGAAAAGATTTTTCGATTTCGAACAATGTTTTGCAAGTTGGTGATTTGATACTCAACCAAGATACAAAGGAGGTCAGTAGGGAAGGTGAATTGATTAGTTTAACCGCTAAAGAATTTAACTTATTGGCTTATTTAATGCGCAATAAAGGACGTGTACTTTCTCGAATTGACATCTTGGAAAATGTGTGGGAAATTAACTTTGACCTCGGTACGAATGTAATTGACGTCTATATGAATTATCTCCGTAAAAAAGTTGATAAACATTTTGAAACGAAACTATTACACACGGTTGTGGGCATGGGTTATGTGATCAAAGAAGGATAAGTTATGAAGATCAGAAAAAGAATTACATACACTTTTACCCTTCTTTTTGGTGTCCTCATCTTAACCCTTTGTATTCTCGTATACGTCACCTCTTCTTCTAGTCGGGAAGAACTATTTTTTAATCGGTTGGATGATCGGTTAAAGATCACAGAGGAATTTTTTTTAGAAAGCGAAACTTTTTCTGATGATGTTAAGGCGAAGTTAAGGTCCAATTTTTTAAAAACGCTTCCGTCCGAGGTCGAATTTGTTGATACAAGCACTAATTTTTCGCCACCTCCCTCCATTCAGTCACAATTGCCAACTGATTTGCTTGAAGATTTGTCCGAAGGAGAAACGGTTGTATGGTCCGAAAAAGAAAGGCAAGGCATTGCGCGAATCTATAAAATAAAAGACGTTGATTATATTGTTCTCGTAATTGCTGAAGACGAATATGGACATGCCTATTTGGCTAAGTTATTTGTCATCCTTCTACTGGCTTTTTTAACCGCTGTAGTTGTGACTTTTTTCTTAACGAATTATTTCTCCAAAAAGGTGCTGAAACCGATTGCAGGTAAAATCATAAAGGCGAATAATATAAGTGCATCTAATCTAGATCTGCGCTTAACGGTTCACAATGCGAATGATGAATTAGGGATGTTGGCCTTATCCTTTAATAATCTTTTGGATCGATTACAGACTGCATTTGAATTAGAGAAAAACTTCGTACGCTACGCTTCACACGAGATGAAAAATCCGCTTGCCGTTATTTTGGGTGAGGCAGAGGTAACCTTGTTGAAAGAGCGCACGCCGAATGAATATGTCGCAACGATAGAAAAGATCAGAAATAAGGCAGAAAAATTGAACAGTTTGGTGAATCATTTTTTACAGCTTTCCAAGTTAGAATCAGCACAAATTAATTCCCAAAAAATCGCCTTGGATGAAGTGTTGATCAATATCACGTTTGATTTAACGCAGCAATATGACGAAGTGAATATTGTGTTTAATATGAGTGAAGATGGTGATTCAAATGATTTTATGCTTGAGGCAGATGAGCAATTAATGCAGAATGCCTTGTATAATTTAGTGGATAATGCCTGCAAATTTTCGCTGCCCGGTGGTGAAGTCATTATTAATCTCGTCAAATTAGATCAAAAAATTAGCATAACAATTAAGGACGAGGGAATAGGGATTAGCGCCGAACATATCGGACATATTTTTAAACCCTTATATCGTGGTTCGAATGCACAATCGATTGAGGGAACCGGAATCGGTTTGGCACTGGTAAAGCGCATCATTGATTTACATGGAGGTTCTATCCATGTTGATTCTGAACTTGACAAAGGAACCGAATTTGAAGTGATATTCTAATCACATTCTAATTTCATTTTAAAATCAACTTAATAAGCAGTGTCTAGTTTTACTAAAAATAAAACTATGACAATTTCAGCAAAAATAATAAGCGGCTTTCTTTTGATTTTAGCTTGGCCTTTAGCCGCCGCCGCTCAAGAAGGTGACTCTATTAAAACCTATCACTCTATTGAAGAAGGTTTGCGTGAACCGAATAAAGTTGAATACCTAGAGGTTATTAACTTGACTGACCAGGACAGTTTGGTTTTATTGACGAGCTTTCCAAACCTAAAAGGTTTAAGTTTAATCGATTATCATTTCGGCACAGCCCCTGAAGCCTTATCGCAATTAACACAATTACGCGAGTTACGCTTTATCAATGATGATTTTTATACGATTCCGGCATCCTATCAAAATCTCGTCAACTTAAAAAAGGTTGAATTTATTTATGACACCCATTTAAATTTGCAAAGTACTTTTCAATTCGTTGCTGCACTTCCGGCTTTGGAAGAATTAAGAATCGAAGGGCTATCTGAACCTGTTTTTCCCGATCAAATTCAATTTCCAGTTCAACTGAAGGTTCTGAGTCTGAGAAACAACCATTTAAATGCTTTACCAGAAGGTATTGCAAGTATAAAAAGTTTGGAAATTTTAGATGTTGGCAATAATGAATTAATGGAATTGCCAACTTTTATAAAAATGATGCCGAATCTAAGCACCATTTATTTGGACCAACAACCTTTTTTACGATTCGATTATGCATTCAGCATCTTGAAAGAATTGCCGGCTTTATCTGTCGTTCATATGGAAGGAAATCATTTGAGTAGAGAGATGGTTGAGTTGTTCACACGCGAATCTTTTTTTAAGGTTTTTTTAGACGAAGATCATTTTATGAGGACGAATCATTATACACCACATATCAATATGAATTTGCCACCTATGTTGGGAACCCCATCAAGCACATTTAAAATCCCAATTAACCGAAATTAATTAGACAATAATAATCACCAAAAAAGAGACCATGAGAGAAAAGTTATCAAGTCAGGAAAAAGCCTTAAAAATAAATTTGCAACCCAGTATTTATGGTGTTTTTGCAGAAATAGGCGCAGGGCAAGAAGTGAGTACTCATTTTTATAAAGCAGGCGCAGCATCTGGCACCATTGCCAAAAGTATTTGTGCGTATGACATGATGGTGAGCGACACGATCTACGGAAAAACAAAGCGGTATGTGAGTAAAGAAAGATTACAAAACATGCTAGATGTCGAATACCAGCATCTGATTACCAGTGTTCCTTCTAAAGCATCTGTAGCTCATTTTTTTGCATTTGCCAATACGGTGGAAACCACCAATTATCAAAAGACCAATAAAGGACAAGGTTGGGTTGGATTAAAATTTCAATTGTCTCCGAATAGTCGCCCCACATCTTGTCTTCTGCATGTAATAATGCATACAAATGATGTACATGAACAGCAAAAATTGATTGGTCATTTAGGGGTAAATTTGCTCTATGGAGCCTATGAGTATCAAAACGAGCCCGAATTATTTATCCAAAGTTTAAGGGACAATATAGATCCAACTTTTCTAGAGATCAATTTTCTGGAAGTCGTAGGAGATCATGAGGCTCAAAATACAAGTAAGCTACTTTCTTTGTTGTTGGTAAAATATGATTTGACCAAGATGATTATGATAGGGTGCAATGGCGAAATATTGCAACCGCTGAATGCCTTGTATAAAAAGGATGCTATTATCGTCCGTGGACGATTTAATCCGCCGACAAAAGTAACAGTGGAGATGTTTGAGCGGGCTAAAAACCAACTCATAGAGACCCATCAAAAAAGGAAACAGGATCTACTAGCGGTGGCAGAAATTACGTTTAAATGTTATCAGGAAAATACGGAATTGCTGCTTGAGGACTTCCTGAACCGAGCGGAGCTTTTAGCAAAGTTGGGATATCCTGTTCTGGTCACTAATTTTGAATATCACCGAGATTTTATTCACTTCATTAATAATTTTGTAAAACTCAATAGCCTAAATTTAGTGCTTGGATTAGATAATCTAGAACGATCCATTCAACCTAAAATGGCGCATGACAATGAGAAGGATTTTGTAAAATTAATTGATGCTATGGTTGGTGGAAATAATCGCATTTTAGCTTTTCCAGAAATCGATTTAAATGCTCAACTCAAAGGAATGCAGTCTTTGAATCTTGAACCTGGCGTTCGCGCTTTGCTTTCTTTTCTTGAAACAACGGGGCGAATAGAGGATATTAATCGTGTAGACAATGACGTCTTGAAAATACGATCAAACGCTGTGTTGGAATTAATGCGATCCGAAAAAGAAGATTGGGAAGAAATGGTTCCTACGATTTTAAGACCGCTTTTAAAAACACGTCAATCTCACTATACCGGTCATAAATCAGTTCGTATTTGAACCACCATTCTAACCAATTATACACCTTATTATGCGATTAATAAATCCCTACGAAATAAAGGTCAATTTAGATCAAATTAATTTAATTGATCGAGAGTTGAAATCTATTTATCGTCTCATCACCTTTAGCAGAGACCATTTAGCTGACGATTTACTCGACAATTTGATGCGAGAGATGGATGATTTAAGTGACTTGGTAAGTATTAAAAATGCGCAATTGGAAGCTTTTGATGAAGTTGAACAGAAGAAACACCAAGTCAATTTAAAATTAGCCTTGAAATATGTGTTCAATGAAATTCGTTTGCAAAATAAATTTCATTCATCCGAACAATTGTTTGATTTATATCAGCTGATTGCGCCGGAATATTATGCAGGGAATCCTGACCAATTTAGAATTTTACCTGCATCAAAAGGGAAATACAATTGCCCGTCTGGCGTGCTTGTACCTGGACTTGTTCGGCAACTCTTGCAACAAATGAAGCACATCCATAATCCAATTTTAAAAGCCATCTATTTTCATCATGAGTTTCTGCGCATACACCCTTTTAATGGATTAAATGGCTTGGTTTCGCGCGTAGCAAAAAACTGGATCCTTTTATTTGAACTTTATCCACCTATCTATATCAATTCCGGTCCAGACAAGAAACTTTATTTGCAAACGCTTTCGAAAAGTTTTGAAAATTTACAACGGGATCCGAATGCTTATAATAGCTATACGGAAGCTTTTTTCCAACAAGAAATCGATCGCTTGCACGAGAGTGTGAATTTACTGAAAGGAAAAATTTTCACAGATAATCATAGATGCTAAACACACTTCTAAATGAATAATACATTTTTGACTAGTCTAAATTATACCACTGCGTAAATAGTTTACGGACCAACTGATCATCTTTGTTAAAAAAAACAAGATGAAGATCCATGAATTTACTCAA
>Ga0222668_1000679_pt1 | contig 19293 bp, 18 predicted proteins | sample AntAcemetagen728_FD_179823 | JGI IMG/M metagenome (GOLD analysis project Ga0222668, IMG submission 179823) | Saline water microbial communities from Ace Lake, Antarctica - #728 | ecosystem: Environmental > Aquatic > Non-marine Saline and Alkaline > Saline | place: Antarctica: Ace Lake... | reverse complement strand
TAAATTCATGGATCTTCATCTTGTTTTTTTTAACAAAGATGATCGGTTGGTCCGTAAGCTATTTACGCTGTGGTATAATTTAGACTAGTCAATTAAATATTTAAAAAAAAACAATAATTATGGGGAGGTGACCCACTTTTTTCTAGTGTTTATAGTGAATTTGACCTCACTATTTCGACTATTATTGAATCCCTATAACCTCGATCTTACGTTATCCTTAAGCTTAATATGAATACTTTTTGAACTGTTAGTAATTGCTTGTTAACCCGCTTTAAAGAGTTAGGGAATTCCGACATTTATCCTTAACTGACCGTTTTTTTTTTTGAAGTTTTCATCTTACCGCATACGCGTTCATCATATTATATTAATGCTTTGATTATGGCAGGGTTTGCTTTTGCAAAAAAAAGCTCATTTCAACTATTAACCTTCTAAATTGATTTATTGGTGTACCTTTGCCAAAACTTATAAAATGAAAAACACCTTCTTAAAAACATTTTTTTTAGCAGCCGTTGCGTTTTGTGCAATGCCTGTAAATGCGCAACTTGTACCTCTATATGTTGGCTCAAACTTTTCAAGTGATTATCTCGTAGTTGACACAACAGGCGCGGCCTACACTGTGATTGATACACGTACCTTTTCTAGTGATGCTGGACCTGTTTTTGGCTGTTTTGGATTATCGTTGGATCCTTCATCAGGTGATATGTATGTTCTGTACAATACGTTAGGTGGTGAAGAGCGGAATTTAGGGGTATTAGATACGCTAACAGGAAGTATTACGGATATTGGTGTAGCTGGAAATCTAACAGATATCACGTTCGTTGGGAGTACTTTATACGGCACAACCGGGTCTATTTACGTCGATTATAAATTTGTAGAAGTGAATATATTAGATGCTTCAATAACCGATTTATTTACCCATATTTCGAATAATTACGGGCCTGCAATAGGGTATGATTATTTTAATAATTCCATCTTAAAATTTGATCGTGATGAATTTACACGGATCAATGCAGACGATTTAAGTGAGGAAATTATACCCTCTACAGGTCATCCAGGTGAATGCCATGCCGTCGCTATGAAAAATGCTACAACAGCATTAGTCACCAATTATTCCGAATTGTATGAATTAGATCTGTTGACAAATACGTTTACCTTCGTTTTTGGATTTGCTGACAACGTTCATGCAATGGCTTTTGGGAATACGGGACTTGCTGTTCTTTCAAGTGGTCCATCAACTTTTTGCTCTAATGATCCTTCTACGCTCTTATTAACGAGCGAGGGAGATTCTTACCAGTGGTATTTAGACGGCGAAGAAATTCTAGGCGCAACAGATGATACTTATATTCCTACAGAAAACGGATTGTATTCATGTGTCTTAGATGGGGAAGAGGCGAATGGCGTCACTATTACCATCTTACCTGCTCCCGAAGTAAGTTTCACTGCAACTCCAAATCCAATTGATTTAAGTGAATTCCCTTCAGGTTCTGTAAGTTTTGTGAATACGACCGTTTTAGGTGATCTTTATTCATGGGATTTTGATAATGGTTTCTTCACAGCTCTAGAGAATCCTTCTTTTTCATTCAATGAAGCTGGATCTTATGATGTCGTATTAACGGTAACGGATTCTGAAACAGGATGTGTGGGAACAGCTACAGAAACTGTTGTTGTGATTGGTTCAGCTGGAATTGAGGCTAATTCTTTAAGTGGCGCGACCATTTATCCTGTGCCCTCTAATGATTTTGTCGTTCTAGATTTAAGCGGACTTGAAGGTCAATTTCAAATTCAATTGATGGATTTTGGTGGTCGTATTATCGAGATTGTTTCGGTTGTAGGTGGAACAAATCACAATTTTGATTTAAGCGAGTTGGAAAACGGAACGTATTTAATCACGGTGTCAAATCTTGAATCGTCAAAAACTTTTCAAGTGGTGAAACAATAATAAATAAGTCTCTTAATTGTATTTGAAAAGGACGAATCTTTAACGGTTCGTCCTTTTTTCGTTCTACATTGACCGGGTTGGTAATCTTCTTATTTCTTTTTTTTAAGAAGGACTTATCATTTTAAATGCTAATACAACTGAATCTTGACCTGATCCCAATATTGATGCAACATAACGCGTCCCGCCGTAAAACAAAAATCATTGATGCAGTTTTTGTAGACTTGCGAGAAATTCATTCAACTCGGATCAAATACTAATTTTTCGCTTACAGAGGTTTCGATATAATCGCATTAAAAAGAGTGGGTGCTTAACCGAATAAAAGAGGTCATGAAATGAGGGCGGTAAGTCAGGTGAACTCAAGATTAAATAGGTCTAGTAACTTAATTCTCATCCCTTTCAATTTAAATGATTCTTAACTCGATCAAACCTTCAACGAATCACAGACAATTTTAATCTCCCCTTTATTGATTCACAAAGTTTATATTAAACCATTCATCAGGCGATTCTGCCCGTAATTCATGACTTACTTTTTGCTCAATTTTTTCCTGAGCTCTGATAATCGACCTGGAAATCATCTTATGACTAATTAATTCATCTTCTTTATAACCCATTCGCTGCATTATTTCGATTATACGATTGGAGCCAAAAACAGCCATTAACGGTTCTTTTAAAGAGACGTAACAATCGATTTGCTCATGCTTGCCGCTCAATTCAAAAAGTCGATCATATACACGACTATCTTTTGATCGAAGTGGGTGATGTTCCACAAAAATCAACTGGTAAGCTGTTGCATTCAATAAGAGCTTTAAGGCAGCATTGGATTGAGTTGATCGCAGTAATTCTTCCGCGGAAAAAAGTTCGATATTGGCTCTTTCATTTATGGCTAAATTCATTTGATCTAAAATAGCTTCGACCCAACTTTTTGTAGAATTAAAATAATAAAAAAGTCCAATTTTTGAGTTGGCATTCAGAAGGATGCGAAAACTATTTGTAAGTCCGTCTGCTTTAATTTCGTTTGAAGTCCAAATTAAATCGGTAACAGTGATAGGCTCTTTTTTCCTCTTAAAAAATGAAAACATAGGATCCCGTAATTGGTGATAAATGACTATTTAATAACGTTCAAGTACAACTTCATCATCAAACCCCGGAATGTGAAAAATACGCTTCATTTCAATTCTGTCTTTGCTGATACTTTTTATTTTCCACGTTTCTGATACGTTCTCATCATATTTGTCAATCATGAACAATAAACTGTCGCTCGGCAGAATTTCAAAATAATACGAAAATGTTTGGATTGGAGCATCTGGAGGTTCAATACGCCAGCGACATTCACACGAACTGCTGGTTGATGAGGATTTGCATTTTTCAAAGGTTATAAAGTAAAAATATCCGAGGTCCTGGACATAATCAACGCTAGAACTGTCATCTGGATCAAACGATACCCATTCTGACGCGAGCCATTCGCCCCGCACCATTGTATCCCAATCCTTCTTTTTAGTACAGGCTGCAATTAGGATGAACCCGATTGATAGAATCACTAATTTATTCATAACAGTATTATATATTCGTTTAATGAATTCGCATGCGTTCCTCCCAATGATATCCCTCTTCATCCGGAGCCATCTCGTCTAACCAACCGGCATAAACAATGAGTTGATCGCTTGAAACTCGCAAATAAAAATAATCTCCACCACCAGCCCACCAAGCGCCGCATGCCGATATTGCATCACCCGGAATTTGCATGGATTCGTATTCAAATTTATCAATCAGATTTGCAGCACCTAGAATTTCATCTACTAAATATACTTCTCCATCACTCAACACATTGATGGTAGATTCGGGACCAAATTCGCCATCTTTTAACTTGAATTCGAATTTTCCAGCGCGTTCACTTTTTGAAAATTCTTCTTTGTCATCCATTGAGCTAATCACTGAATTATTTTCGTGTTCCGAAAGGCTATTTTCAGTATCAGAATTGGCCAATGATGAGTCGTCACAACCTTGGAGTATAATGCCAATTAAAAAAAGGAACATGCTATATTTTACTCGTTTCATTCATTTCGTTTTTGGAGATTGGAAAGGTACAAATAAATGTGTAAAGAACCGTTTGTCCATAACAAAACAAAAAAGAGTTAAAATGTCCCTTTGTATCTTCGTATGGTTTATCGAAAGCTTCATTTTAAATTAGTTGCATAAGGAATGAGTAAAAAGTTTGCATTCTTTTATGATGTTTTAGTATAGAATAGCCGAAATTGAAGGAGATCTTTGTATTTTAGCAAGACATGGACAAAGAGATCATCAAATCTGAATTAACCTACAAAGCGGTCAGAAGTTCTGGTGCAGGGGGACAACATGTAAACAAGGTGTCCTCTAAAGTAAGTTTATCATTTGATCTTCAAAACTCTGAAGGTTTATTAGAGCGTGAAAAAGAATTGCTCTTGAAAAATATAGGTTCTAAATTAACGAAAGAGGGGATCTTACTGATGTCAGCCGACGAAAGCCGAAGCCAATTTAGAAATAAGGCCTTGGTTACCGAACGCTTATTTCAAATCTTGTCAATCAACTTAATTCAGCCGACCGTTCGAAGAGCAACAAAACCAACTTATGGAGCCATTCAGCGGAAATTAAAAGCGAAGGCTGTTCAGAGTGAGAAAAAGAAGTTGCGTAAACCACCTAAAGAGGATTAACTGTGAATACAGCGCTTCAAATGAAGTTCTGTTTTTTTATCCTATCCTTTATTCAAAAAATCTCGAATAGCCTTTTGATTTGCTCTTAAATTATCGTGCATTGTTGCATGTCCGGCTTTCTTAATAATTATCGTCTTTGATCCAGGAACCAAGGTTTCAAAATAATGCACCGTAGTGGGACGCGCTTCATCAAATTCGCCCGTGATGAAAAGGGTAGGAACAGTCACTTTTTTTAGTTTGTCAAGAATATTGTATAATTTTAAGGTGCCAGTTGCAGTAAATTCTGTCGGTCCCCACATACAATTATAAATGAAAGAGTTGCCCGGTGCACGAATTGTATCTAGCGGACTTCTTAGGGCTTTCTTGCGCAACATATAATTGGCTGCATAAACAGTGTTTGCATTTTGATAGTCCTCATCTGAAAAATCACCTGATTCTTCACCTTTTTTAATCCCTTCTTGAACCGCATCAGGCAAAGCGCTAATAAGTGTGTCCGCATCTGCTTCCCAAATGGCGGTGCTGAAATAAGGACTGTTGAAGATGATTCCTTTTACGCCTGTAGGATGAGCCGAATAATATTCAAGCGCCAAAGCAGTGCCCCACGAATGACCATAGAGGTAAAATTCATTTAATTTCAATTCATTTTTAAGGAGCCAAACTTGTTCTACAAATTCGTTAACGTGAAGCAAACTTGTATCTTTATGATATCCCGATCGCCCTGTCCCCAATTGATCGAATAAAATGAGCGGACGATCTTTTGCTAATTTTTCAAAGAGGTAAAACGAGCGACTTGTGCCACCCGGTCCTCCATGCATCAGCAGCAGAGGTGTCTCATCTCCTTCGCCAAGTATGCGATACCAAATTTGCCCACCATGCACAGTTACGTATCCTTCTCCAGCTTTTAAAAATGGATTTTCCTTTGCGCTAAGCGTGAACTGTGAAAAGAAAAACAAAAAGAAAAGGGCGTAAAAAAATGGAATCTTCATTTGTGATATAGTTAAAATCAAATTTAGTCAAATCTTTCTTTTATAACCTTCTAAAAACGCATTTTATAGGAGAAAGGTGTCTGATAATCAGGATAAATTACTTAATTTAGAAATTCAAATTTAAAAAATAGCTATGAAGAATGGAATTATTTTGGGTCTATTTGGCCTACTTTTTTTGGTCGGAAGTTGTAAAACAAGAGGCTGTACTGACCCTTTTGCAGATAATTATGATGCCCTCGCTGATTTAAATGACGGAACTTGCAGTTATTCGACTGACCTTGTTTTTTATTTAAACGACGAAAGAAAAGCGTATTGGGATGATAAACCAGAATTTTATGCACCATTTCACCTATTTGTTGATGGCAACAAAATTGGAGAGATTAGTGTCTCTGCAGCAGCATTTCAAACGTATGAAACAGCTCCAAATTGCGAGACTACAACTGGCGGTATCCTAAAATATAAACACATTATGACTGACAATATAGGTGAATTGCGCATTTATATCAAAGATCAATTGAATAATGAGCATGGTTCGGTTTCAATTTATACGACAAACGGTGAATGTCAAGGTGTCTTATTGTAGAGATTAAATTTTTCTTACAAAAAAAGGTGCTGAAAATTAATTCAGCACCTTTTTTTTGATTTTAACTCTTGCTTTAACCGATCTAAAAATGTTAAAGCGAAGAGTTATTCCTGTTATTTTTCCAATAAGACACAATTAACACTGTAGGTATCTGAACCTGAGTAAGAAAGCCCTCCAGATAAATAATCGCAGTTATCTTGTGCACCTTTTTTTGTATTACTCAAATCCGAATCTGTCGAATAGGTATCCGAAGCGTCTTCTGTATTCGTATACGTACACTGACAATTGTAATCCCGCGCGCATGAGGCGAAGAATAAAGATCCTGCAAACAGGAAGAAAATTATTTTTTTCATAGCTTCTTTTTATTTTTTCGTCAATATAAAAAATAATTCATAAATAATTACTTCAAGGTCAAAGTTTTACCCTAAAAAAAAACTATCACTGCATTAATTAATACTTTCCCAACTCATTGATTTAAAAGTCCAATTTCTTGACAAATCATAAAAATTGGGAGCCAAATTTCCCTTGCACAAATGTAATTCAGTTGCAGTTTGAGGAGAGATTTTCTGTTATTCCTGAAGATAACATGCTATGTGTTGACTTGAGTCCTTCATCTTCGGACGTGTTTAACTATGCCACCGAAAAGCCTTTTAATATCTTCTATTTATGTAATGATGAAAATTACGAATCAACCAAGATTCGAATTACGTATTACGAACCCAATGATGGAGGTGAAAAGAAGGTAGGCTATGAGGATGAAATATATGTTTATCCTTACTAATTTCTCAGTTCTAAACAGTGTTAAACTAAATAATTAGTTCAATATAATTCTGTATTTATTTTTTTTTAATTCATTGATTTACATCATCTTGATAAGGCTGTACATTCTTTTTTTTAGCCGAATGAAGCCCAATTGTAACCCAATCTTCATTGTTTTCGTTTAAAAACAGAGGTCGTCAGCAACACGACTTTAATTAGAGAGGAGACGTTAAATGTGTCTTCATTTTTTTAACATGAACCATGACCTATGATAAACCGTTTTAAATTACGCGTTTTAACCACATTGATTTTTGTAACAACAGTTGTAAATACAAGCTTTTCACAAAGCGAATCCGCTAATCTTCTCGCGTCTGCAAAAACTCCAGAAATTACCCTAAACATTTTCCCGAATCCCAATCGCGGAAATTTTTACATCACGCTTCAAAATTCGGCATCTCAAGAGGCGCAACTTTTTTCTTTAGATGGACGATTTATCAAAACTTTATATTTAGTAAATGGCATGAATTATATTGACATACTCTCCATGCCAGCAGGAATTTACGTTCTTGAAGTTGGTGAAGGGGATCTGAAAGAGAATTATAAAATTACCGTGAAGTAGGAGGGACACTGCTTCCGGTGTAATTCAGTCATTTGTTTTAGGTTTTACGAAGTGAGTAGAAAGCAAGGGATAAAATCAAGGCCTCCTAAAAAAATCACCCAAATGGATGAGGCCCATTTAATTTAAGCCGTATATTTTAGCTCTAAATAATAAACTATGAAATTCGATATCACAAAACAACCAACATTTGACGAAGTTCAAGAAAAATTGAGTCAAAAATTCCCTCAGTATGATCTTAAAATGCGAGGCAAACAGTTTTTAATTGTTAAAAAAAGTGCCACCTGCGGTGTGAATATTCTGATCCGAAAGAATAAAATAATGGTGAATGGAAACTTCCCATCCATGGGGGCGCAACTCTTATTTACATTTACGCTTGTAATGCTCGGAATCCTAATTCCGCTTATCATCTATTTTTTAACCTTTCACAAAAAATTTAAGGCCATGGAGAATGAAGTTGGTGAATTTTTGAAAAGTGAATTTGGTGGATTTTAAGTTGATCAGTATTTTACATATTTCTATTTAACATAACATTTCTCAAATAAATCGCAGAGAAGTTACAATTGAGCAACGAGGTAGAGTCGAGCAAATAAGATATGCGAAGGAATTTCTTATAACGTTTTGAAACATTAAAATTTCCCGCGCCATTTTGATTGCATTGTTCGATACCAAAAATCGGGAATGAGCTAATTATTGATGATTTAAAAATTTAGGTCTTTAAGTCGCTTAGAATTGGCTGTGCGATTTTAAAAAGCATGCTTGTGTGGGTATCTCATGATTATTAGAATGATCGCTTAATGTATTTATTTTAATACCACAGGTTTTTCTCGGCGCATTAGTTGCTTAATAATTGGCTAGGGACAATTGTTTAAGTTACTGAGAATGGCATAGGATATGGTGATGTTGGCGATTTATTGAATAATTGATTCTTGATAAATGTTTGTTTATTGGAAAATGTTTATTTTGGCTTATAATATGACCTAGCTTATGTTAAATAGCTTGGGTAAAGGTTTTATAGCGAGTAGGGGAGAAAAAGTTTTATGTTGCCCTGAGTGGAACACTTTTTTGGTTGAAGCATGAAACCAAATGGGTGTGGAAGGAATTTCTTTTTAAAGTCAAATTGTTTTAGGAAAATTCAAAAAGTGTCCGTAGTTTTGTCCGTGTCCGTAAAAATGTCCGTAAACAAAATTTAAATCATGGCAACTATCAACTTTTATCTAGATAAACCTGACAAAAAAGGTCTATCACCAATTTATTTAAGAATCAACTGTAACGGTGAGCAGATAAAGGTTTCTACTGGTGAAAAAGTACGACTTGAGGACTTTGACAAAAATAAACAGAGAGCCAAAGGCAGAGCAGAAAATCACATAGAAATCAACCATTATTTAGGTTTTCTTGAAGAAAGAGCAGATGAACTTTTGAATCATTCTGTTAAAAAGACATTTACAAATGCAGAAATAAAAAATGAATTGTCTCAATTCATTGGAGGATATAAGGACAGCCACAATGTGAGCATAGTTCGAGAACAAGTTTCGCTATATGGTCAACCATTTACTTTTGTCGATCTTTTTGCAGGTGCTGGAGGGTTTAGTGAGGGTTTTCTACAGGCTGAAGTAAACAATAAGTTTTTTGATTTTTTAGTAGCTAACGATATAAATGAAAACTGCGAATTAACACATGTTGTAAGATATAATCACCAATTAGGATTAGATGCAGGGTTTCTTTGCCAAGACGTTACAGAACCTGATTTTCTAGACAACCTTCTAGCTAAAATAGGGGACAAGAAAGTTGATGTCGTTTGTGGAGGCCCGCCATGTCAAAGCTTTAGCTTGGCTGGTAAACGGAGGAAATTTGATAAAAAGGATGACTTGTTCTCGCATTATTTAGAAGTAATCAAAGTACTACAGCCAAAGTATTTTGTGATGGAAAATGTCAAAGGAATATTGACAAAGGAAAAAGGTAAAATAAAAGACTTGATACTTAAAGAGATGAACTCGATTGTGGATGTACATGAGATTCCAAAGTTGACGTCTTTCGTGAAAAGTTTGAAAAAGTCAAATAAAGACAATGAATTCTTAATAGATTGCCTTATAAAAAGAATTGAAATAGAGCAGGTTAGCGAGAAAAAAGCGGAGGAAGCACAAGAGAATTACATTAAAACTGTTGAGTCAAAATTCAGAGCTCTGACTCCAAAAATTGTTGATTATCAAACGAGCAAAACTGATGACAGAGTAAGCACTATTCGACATGGCTTCAATTTATTAGTGAGAAATAAGGAATGGGAAAAGTTAAAAAGGGATCTTATTCGCGAGAAAGACTTCTGTAATATTGATAACGATTATTTCGTAGACTCTTTTAATGACTTCCTCACTGAATTGGATGCTAATGAAATTATTAAAAAGATTGAAAATGCATTTAGCCGTTTAGAAATTGCCAAGGAATACCAAGGAGAATGCAATGAGATTATTAGAGCATTGCAATTGTACAATTCAAATTTTGATGATAGCCTTAATCTGGTCAAAGACTTTTGCAATAAAAAGCAAGCAACCGTGCTAAATGAGATAATTGATGACATTCGATTATATAAAATTGAAGCTCCTTTTGTTGCTAACGCTTCCAATTATGGGGTTCCACAAAATCGAGAACGAGTACTCTTTATCGGCTGTAGAAAGGATCAGAAGTTCATAAGTGAGATCCCGGCAACAGTTTCAGAAAAGGAAAAAGTAACAGTGTTTGAAGCGCTTTATGATTTAGACTTCATTGGAAATGATGAAGAAGCTCATAAGTATCAGGCGGTCGATATTTCTAAGCAATACAATGGTACTGCTAAGAAGATGATGAGTCTATTAAACAAAAGAAAAATTGACGGCAAACTAAATTCAAAAGAAGGAAAAACATTTGCAGATTGGAGTAAAACAGGTAGATTAAATGGTAGATTCGAAAATGCCGCAAAGCCATTTTATGTAAAGAGTACAGAAGCACTAGAAAATGGAGAAAAAGTCTATGACCTTTTGCATAATCACAAAACAAGTAAACAAAATGATGATGTATTAAAACGCCTTGACATTATTCTTAAAGAGGGTGATTATAAAAGGGCGCAATGCGAACTTGAAGCATGCGGACTAAGCTCAAAGAAAAGGAATTACAATGTGCTAAAGGCTGAAAAACAAAGCCCTACAATCATGACAATTGCAGATGATTACATACATTTTAATACTCCACGTGCACTTACTGTAAGAGAAATGGCTAGATTACAATCGTTTGATGATTCTTTTGTCTTTCAGGGCAAGAGGTCAACTGGAGGGAACAACAGAAAAACTGAAGTTCCGCAATATACATTAGTGGGAAATGCAGTGCCACCATTATTAGCAAGGGCAGTTGCTACAGAAATTTTAAAAAACATTAGATGAGAACTCTAACGCCGATTGAAGAAGAGAAACTAAGAGTTTTAACTCAAAACTCCGTTTCTCTGACATTAATTGAACCAACGGAAACTGGCCTCAAAAAATCCATCATGGACGCCACAGGTTCAGTTAGGAATTATCTCAGAAAAAATAATTTTCATGACTACAACCTGCAATTACAAGGCCCAGAGAATAAGGTCATGATTGAGAGTTTAATTTATGAAGCAAGCTCGGTTTCCAAATCAAATACTTCACTTTACAGGCCAAACACGAAAAAAGGTGATCCCCGAATTTGGTTTACAGGACTAACGAAACACGCCACTCCAAATGATATTCTGGCTTTGATTTGTTTCGATAGCAAAATTCATATTTTCAATTTAACTCAATTACCTGTTAAGCAATTAATGGATTCAGCATTATTGAACCCATTAAAGGAATTGATTCAAGCGATAAGTGGAATCGAAAATGCAGTTTCAAAAGAACTACTCATACTACTTCAGAATATTGCGAAGAATCCCGTGCCTTCAATGATAAACGCTGACACTTCTGTTGGAAGAACCCTAGAAACTGCATTAGGAATTGATATTAATTCTTCAAAACAGCCAGATTATAAAGGAATTGAGCTGAAATCATACAGAGATAAAAAAGGGAATCGAAAAAATCTATTTGCTCAAGTACCAGATTGGAAACTAAGTAAATTCAAAAGCTCTTCGGAAATCTTGGACGCTTTTGGTTATTGGAGAGAAGAAGATTTTAAACTTTACTGCACAGTTTCTGGAATAACAACAAACTCCCAAGGTTTAAGCCTGCGTGTTGATAATGATATTAGTCAATTAATTGAAAGTTCAGACAAAAAAGGAGTAGGGGACTTCGTTGTTTGGACTTTAGACAAATTGCATGAACGTTTATTGGAAAAGCATAAAGAAACGTTTTGGGTTGCAGCAGACAGTGTCCAAGTTGATGGAAAAGAATGTTTTCAATATAAATCAGTAGAACACACAAAACGACCGATAGCATCTCAATTTGATATTCTTATGGAACAAGGAGTCATAACCTTAGATCATTTAATCAAAAGAAATTCCAAGGGTAAGGTCGTTGAAAAAGGCCCTTTGTTTAAGATTAAACCAAATAGTCTGGATTTATTGTTTCCACCAAGTAATAGTTATAATCTGCTTGATTAGAATTATGTTGCTATTAGTGGGACACTTTTATGGTTGAAACATGAAACCAAATGCGTGTGAAGGGAACTTCTTTATTCCAAATGTATACCTAACTAAAAAGACAATTAGAATTGTTATATTTGATAAGACTCAAAACACATTCGTTGTAGTCTAAAAGAGCCACTATAATGCATTGACGCTTTTGTGCCATCAGATTGTTCTTGATGGCGTTTTTAATTTTAAGAAAATATGAAATTTGTTTCAACTTCTGCCTTAGCCAAAGAAAAAGACATTGATTCTAAAGACCTTTTTAGAACACTTAAAGATAAAGGTTGGATTTATAAAAAAGAAGAGCAATGGCACCTGACCAAAGAAGGAAGGATTGCCGGTGGAGATACCAAGTACAACCCTAAGTTTGGTGAATATGTAGTTTGGCCATTAAATTTAGACGTTGAACAGCAAGTGGATTCTAAATCTATGATGAATGCTACAAAAATTGGAGAGCATTTCAATATCTCAAACAAGAAAGTCAATTTGTATCTTTCAGATTTAGGATGGATTAGTAAAGATAGAGGAGGGTGGGAGTTATCAAAAGCTGGTAAAAAGAATGGCGGACATCAAATGGAAGCGCAAAACGGTACGCCGTATTCACTTTGGGAAAGCTCAATCCTAACAAATGTTCACTTTATCAGAACATTGGATATTGGTGAAGGAAATTATGAAGAGACACAAGTTAAAACTAAAGAGAGTGAAGCATTTGACGACTTCAGAAAAAAATATCCAGCAGAAAAAAGAACTTCTGACGGCCATTATGTGCGAAGCAGAGCAGAACTCTTAATAGACAACTTCTTCTATCGTAATGGCATTGTCCATGCGTATGAAAAGAAGGTCAATATAGATGAGCCTATGTACTGCGATTTCTATTTACCTGAAAAGAAAATATGGGTTGAATTTTGGGGATTAGAAGAGAACGCGCAATATGCCGAAAGAAAGAAAAAGAAGCTAGAGCTTTATGCGAAATATGGTCTAACCCTGATTGAATTGAAGGATGCTGATTTAGAGAATTTGGATGAAGTATTGGAGGCCAAACTTAGACGCTTGGGTATTACAGTATAATACTACAAGCGGATTGCTCTTAACATTAATTTAGAAGAGGTGTTTTCTCTAATTGGAGCAGGGACAAATAGTCTGGTGAGAATTAAAAAAGATTTAATTGTCCTGACAATTCTAGATCAATAGGTACTCCATCATATTTCCCGGATAAATAATCTTTTTCAAATGATGCATCTTTCCTAATTTTTTTCTCGTGAATTGTCTCAATATTTGACGCACCATATAAATTTTTGTCCACAATGATTATTTGATCACGTCTGAACAATTTAGCAGATGAATTAATAAAACTGGAATTATGAGAAGCGATTAATAGTTGAGCGTTTTGGACATTTTGATTTGAGTTGAATAATTTTATTATTGCCTTTGCTAATACTGGATGCAAACGTGAATCAAATTCGTCTATTATTAGGGTTTTACCGGACATCAACGCATCAACAATAGGCCCTGTCAAAGAAAACATTTTACGCGTACCCAGAGATTCGTTTCTATAAAGGTCAAAGTACGTGCTGTCAACTGCGTTATTATTATCATCATAAACAATGTGTTTTGTGCTAATTATTGTTTGAGCCTTTCGAGAGTCCAAAAACAATTTATGCATTTCTTTGGGCACTCCACTTTTCTTTAAAATCTCAGGAGTTAATTCTAAATTTTCCGTTTTAACTTCATTAAACCCCAGACGTGCGCCTTTCAAGAAATTATTAATAATCGGGTTGATTTCGGGATCCTTAAGTAATTCAACTGTAAAGTCAATTGTAGGCTGGTCATCAACACCTGAAATGAATTTCAAACGACCTATTTCTTTTATTAATTCGGCAGCTAAGTGAATATTAAACTGAGCATTTACTGATAAAAACAGAGCGTTATCCCTTGTGATGTCAACTATTTTTTTACTCCCTTTTTCATAGTTATTCCCAATTTTGATTTCTTGCCCTGTTCTTTGAAAAAGTAAATTTTCAGATGTTTTTCTCTTTATATATAGCCATTCTGATTGAACGGATTTTAAATCCACTTCAAATCCGTATCTATACAATTGGTCGTTATGAATTAGTACAAATTCGAAATGACTTGGCTGATTGAGATTAGCTCTCGATAGTCTAAAAGACTCCACATCTATTTTCTCTTCAGCTTGTGAGTTTTTAGAAGAATTCTGGATAAATTTTTTTGCAAAAGCCATGGCCTTGAATAAATTACTTTTACCACTTGAATTTCCGCCAAAAATAGCTACACTTTTTAATAGCTCAACATTCTCAATAGGAGTAGTAAAAGTGTTATTCTCCTTGAATTCTTTGATACTTTGGGCTTCCAAATCTAAACTTACTTGTTCTTTAAAGGACAAATAGTTACCAACTGTGAATTTTACGAGCATTTTTTAGTTTTCAATTTAATTGAGCGCTAAAATACATTAAAAATGAGAGAATTTCTCAAAATAATTTCAATTTTACTTGACACGTATTTGATAATGGTGTATGTTTGTGAGAGAATTTCTCATTTTAGAATCATTCGACTGGTTTAAACTTAGCTTTTGACACTATTTTGGAGAGAATATCACTTATTTAATAATAAAAACAAACCAAAGAAGTATGAGAAAAGATTACAATATTCTTTCAGCAAGAATCCAAGAAAGGCTGAATCCAGATAGTGACCCAATAATAAAGGCTTTTACCAACGAGTCGTTAATTGACTATAAAGACGTCTATAGATTTGTAAAACTATCAATGAAAGCAGTAGATCAAAAATACACTGCAAGAAGTATCGAAGCAGGAAATAATGTCAAAGACCATTTGATTAAAGAAGATCTGAAGGCTTCCTATGAATTTCAAGGTTCTGTCATGACCGACACACACATTAAAGGGCATAGCGACATTGATCTATTAGTGATCAGTTCAAAATTTTATACTTGGGCAAAAGGAGAGGTTAATGCTATCCTAGAATCTCCAATATTAATGCAGAGATATTCCCATCCAGCCTTAGTAAAACTAAAAAACGAAGTTAATACTTCTAATATTTACCAAAATTCATTGCAAGATTTATTAGAATTAAGAATGAAGTCACAAGCCAAAATGATAGCAACCTACGAAATCTGTGATGTATCAAAAGCAAAAGCAATTAAAATTATGAATAAAAATTTGAACCGAGAAGTAGATATTGTTATTGCTTGTTGGTACGAAGGAGTCAGCTCTATAATCACTAAAGCAAAAAAAGATAAAGGAGTCAAGATATACAACCTTGATAAACAGATGACCGGAGACAAGAGTTTCCCGTTTTTAAGCATTGAAAGAATCAATGGCCGAAATACAGTTACGAATGGTAGGCTCAAAAAAATGATTCGATTCGTAAAAAACTGTTTAATCAATTACCAAACAACGCTAAATATAGAATTAGACCTAAAAAGTTTTCAAATTAATGCCATTTGCTACAATATAAACCCTGATATCTATCATGATTTGGTATTTCATGAATTAGTTGCTGTAGTCTACCATGAAATTCAACGTATAACACAAGATTCGGTTTATGCAAACACTATTAAATCTGTAGATGGTACTGAAACGATATTCAAAGATTCAGTGACGCTCATGGGAGATCTCAAACTTGTTTTGAACGAGATTGAATCTATACATTTTGATATTCAGGAAACTCAATTAATCGCATCATAATGTTAAGAACTCTAAAGTCAAAATTCACAAGAATTCTAATGCCATATAAAAAAGGTGTTAGATGGTTCTCGTATCTGATTAATTTAGCATCAATCATGGTTTTAGCTTTTTGGTTGTTTAGCCGCAGCAGTGCCATAGATTTTGAACCATGGTTTGTTTTAGCAACAGTAGTATACGCTACTGTCAATCTTTTACTCAAATGGTTACTTGATGAATCAGAATTTTCACCGGCTTATGCGCTTGCGGCTGGATATGTTTCTAATTTTATTGAACCTGTCGTGACACAGTTACTTGAAAATGGTGAAAAGAATGTTACAATTTACATTTATAAGCCCTACTATTTTGATGAGCTTTTTAAATCGAATGTTGATAGAGTCAAAGCCGCAATTCGAAATAAAGAATTTGAATTGAACGAATTTAACCTAGAATTGAAGCATGCAAGAGCTAGAGATATTTTACTTATTCAAAGATCAAAGACAAAGAAGGTCTATTTTGATTTCCCAAATACATTGACCTCATTAATATCATATGTAGATTATAAAGTTGGATCGAAATCAGATAGCTCCTCAGAAAAGGCTAAAGAAAAGTTGACTTCAGAATTAATTGAGAAATTTTATCAAAAAGTGGATGAACTTTTAGCTAAGAAAGATTTAACCTCATTCATTAAATATTGCGATAAGAATGTAAATCTAGATTTTTAATTATGCCAATACCAGTAATTTTTGGAATACTTGCGGCTCTGGGTTTAGGATCTTTAGTTAACGAACTGTTAAAGAGCGATTCGGAACTTGTGAATCCAAGATCTGACAGTCATAATGATTTTATTCATTTTAATAAAAAATTGAATGTTCCGAAATCTAAACTATTGAAGCTAAAGAATGCTCGAAAAGCTATTCAAAAGAAAATTAAAGAGTATTTCATTCAATTGGATGGTTATAGCGCTCCTAAATTTTATAGTCAAGGTTCATCTCAGGTTGGAACTTTAATCCGAAATAAAAAGGATTTCTGTGATTTTGACATTGGAGTATATTTCTTTGCCAAACCGCCCCATACTTTTGACACCATACAAAAACATATAAAAAAGGCATTAACTGGTCATACAACTGGTAAGATTAGTTTGCGCGATAAATGTGTCAGAATAAACTATAGTGGTGATTTTCACTTAGACATGCCAATATACTTTACTGAGGATAAATCCGTTTTTTTTGTTGGATCAAAAGGAGATTGTTGGGAAAAATGTGACTCCAAACTATTTAAAGACTGGGTTAAAATGGAGACGGAAAATAATCCACAAGTAATTCGGCTTGTAAGGTATTTCAAAGCATGGGCTGATAATTACCCGGTTAAGCTACCTAGTGGTCTCGCTTTTACGATTTGGGTTGTAAAGAATGTAAGAGTTGACAGCCGTGATGATGTTGCATTCGTTCAAACAGCTGCATATATCCTGAAAAATCTCAAAGCGGATTATTGGTCGCACACATCTTGGAAGTGCAATATGCCAGTTGAACCGTTCGACAATGTTATTGGGCATTTGAATCAAGAACAAAAAGCTAATTTAAAAGGCGCTTTAGAGAATCTCATTGAAAGTGGGATTGAGGCACTTGGCTCAGAAAATGAAGATTTAGCCTTTAAGAAGTGGCGTTCACTTTTCGGGAAAAGATTTGATTCTTAGTTGGCAAAACAAGTGTAATGCAAACTGACGTAGGAATTTGCATTTCTCTTGTGTGTGATGGCTGGGCAACATAAAACTTTTTCGTGCGTGGGATAAAACCTTGTGCGCAGGCGTGTGGTGGCTTTGCGTACAAAATATTTTGCTATTCAAGCAAAATGATTTTGAAGCAAATGAAATGGAGAGCGGCTATTTACCTGAAAGGCGCAACGCAGTGAAGACATAAGGTGTATTATAAGCCTGACCACAAACGCCATGCAAACTTTAGTTGAAACACAGAATTTCCTTAGTAGCTATTTAGCGAAGCCAAGCAAAATAGACAGGACATTAGCGCCTGGCATTTTGCGCAGACATAATATCTATTATAACTGCTTAAATGACAACAATCTATGAATATACAGAAAACGTTCATTTTGGCTTATAATGGTACTAGCTTATGTTAAATAGCTAGGCTTTAAAATTTTATTCTTTCAGAAGGGTAGGCGAACTCTAAATCAAAATAGGGCAGGATTGTGGAAGCTCTTTTGCAAATTAGGGTCTGTGTGTGAGCCTTTAGCGATTTGCAAATGTGCTGTCACAAGTGAGTTGGCTAACCAAATAGTTTATTCACTTTTGTTTCCCACTCATTATCAAATACTACTTGAAATTCAAATTTCTTTTCGTTAAAATCTAAGTCCAATTCTTTCCATGTTTTTTTTGCCCCTAATTGGTTGCAAAGTTCAAAAACGTCTTGTTTGTATTTAGTATCCTCATTTTTTAGGTGTAGTCCTTTTGTTTCCAAAACATACACATCTCCAAAGTCCTTTTCATTTGACTTATTGGTGTCAGAAACTACAAAGTCAGGATAGATTTTATTCCGTTTCCAACCTTGAATGTGGTAATCCTGTTTGCTCATGTTTCTATACCACCAAAGCAATTTTTCTTGTTGGTCAAGATAGATAGCAACTGACTTTTCAAGTTCATTGATGTTTTCTTCTGGCACATAGTCAAACAAACTGCGTTGAATTGGTGTGTTATCATCACGTATCAGCTGCTTGTTGCTTCTGACTTTTATTCGTTTTGGAATTTTAAAACCTCCACTTTCCGAAATAAGGAAAAAGCAAAGTTTCTTTTCTTTTACTAACTTCTTGAAAATGATCTCAGCCAAACGGTCTCTTTCTGCCAACAAGAGCTTTTTAAGTTCTTCTATGATAAACACAAAATTGGAAGAAACAATTTGTTCGTCATAGCGCTTTAAAAATCGTTTAATAGTTTCTTTCCCAATATCGAATCCAATCCAAGGATTTGGAACAATTTCTAAAATATGTTGAGTTAAAAATGCTTCATCAATTTTTAATACACTTTGCTTTTCAATACGTTGTTTGGTTTCCTCTACTAAATCATCCTGATTGTCCGAAAGCCCAATAGTTAAGGCTTGTTCTTTCTTGTTTAATTTTGATAATGAAATTCCGTCCAAAGGGTCAAGATTGGCAGAAGTCCAATCAATACGGCTTAATAAATCAATATCGAAATTAATATCTCTCCAACTGTCGGTTTCTTGAATTACAAATTTTGGAAGATATATTTTTCCTTCAAAAGTTTTAAAGGCATCTCTGTAACGAGTATCTCGTTCTTGCAAAACGTTTCCATTCGTTTCATCTCCACTATCAACATTGATTCGACCTGCAATATCTCCTAAACCTTCACTTTCTAAATTAGTCTTAATGGTTTTTACCAAATCTCT
>Ga0222668_1000678_pt1 | contig 19305 bp, 24 predicted proteins | sample AntAcemetagen728_FD_179823 | JGI IMG/M metagenome (GOLD analysis project Ga0222668, IMG submission 179823) | Saline water microbial communities from Ace Lake, Antarctica - #728 | ecosystem: Environmental > Aquatic > Non-marine Saline and Alkaline > Saline | place: Antarctica: Ace Lake... | reverse complement strand
TGCGCTCATCTTGCCCTTGGCAATGTTCTTACCGTGTCGGGACTTGAACGACTTGCGCTTAGCCTTCATTTTAGCAGACTCGCCCGACTTGGGTTTACCTGCTGTAGACGCGCCTTGCTCACCAAAACGTATGACCTTCTCTTTCCCACCCTCACAGGCTTTCACCACGTGAGACTTCTTAGGATGAGAAGGCGTTCGCTTCGGCTTGTTACAAGCCATGCTGCCTTTGTCTACTTGCTTAGCCATTAGCTGTAAAACACCGTCATAGCAGTAATGTTGGTCATCGCCGTGATTGTTACGTCAGTGGCGCACCGTATACCGTAGTCAGGGATGTTGATCGAGTGTGACTCCTCGGCAATAAAGTCGATGTCCAAAGTAGTATTTCCGCCAGCACCGTCGGTAATAGTTAGCCGCCCCGCGCCTACAGCGCTTGTAAGCACTTGAATTTGGCGTATGCGAGCCGGACCAACCCCCAGACTAGCAGCGGTCGTAACCCGTTTGGTCTGAATATCTGAACTAGGCATAGGTTTCTCCTATTAAGTTAAGGATTAACCTGCTGAAACAGTAAGTACGTTGCTATCGCTGTAGATTTGGCCAGCAACAGAGGGGTCAGACGTAGGCAGGTCGCTAACAATAATAGCAGTGCCGTTAAGGGTCACAGTGCCAGTAGTAGTTAGAGTAGTAGCAGCAACTGCGCCGGTTACATCGCCTGTTACAGCGCCAACAAAGCCGTTAGTCGAGATGACCGGGCCTGTAAAAGTGGTATTAGCCATTTGAGATTCCTCACATGCGAGTTAATTTTGGGGTGCATCTGTCTGCATGTCGTCAGCCGGGAGCTGTCAGATACACCGGATGACCCCGGTATAGGTACTATATACCATTTCGGCGCTAAGTACACAATACCTAACAAAAAAGACCCGCCTGTGGGGACGGGTCAATACTCTTCAAGGGAGATAGGAACGTACTGTCGGGTAAGTTCCACCTACAAATTACCCCTATCCGGGATATAAATCAACTTAATAGGTGATTATGGATGTTTTTTACCCACCACATAAACATATCTTGCCCGAGGGTGTGCTTCATGGTATTAGCGCGGTTGGCGACTAGCTGTACGTTTTCCCGTACGTAGGGGCCTTGGGGGTTTATCCTGTCTATCGAGGCATTGAACTCTTTCTTCTTACCGTCTCCTGCCTTCCCATCGCGTTGGTGGGTCATTAGTACGCCAGACAGGGCGCATCTGCCTTCTTGTATGTCCCATATCTCCGTAAGCTCTTCGGAGGTTAGGTCGTATTGGATGCCCTGTTTTATACGCTGCGACTTTAGTTGGACGTTTAGAACTCGTAGGTATGCTTCGGGAGAAGCGGAGGTTTTTCGGGCTTTCTGGGCGCTAACGCATGTTCGACACACACCGCGATAATTGCCGTCTTTAAATAGCTCAAACTGAGATAACAGCCTGACTTTGTTGCACGACGTGCACATTCGAGAGCCTTGCGACTCTACTCTTTTTTTCATTTGTCTAGGCATGGGTACCTCGCACGCAAAAGAAAGGGGGCCGAAGCCCCCAATCTTAACACCTTTTGCTTATGAAGCGCCGGGTGAACCGAAGATGCCCAGTGGGTCAGATACGCCGAAGCTGTATCGCTCACGAGCCTTATATCGGCTGTTGCCTGTGTCGAAGTCGGCGTCCATGCTAGTGCTCATAGGTGAGCGGACGAAGTGCTTCAGGCCGTTAGGTACGTCAGTCATCAAGAACCAAGCGTTGGTGTCAGTCAGGTAGTTGTTGATCTTGTAACCACCCGGAATTGCACCGTTGCTGCGGATTGCGTTGATGTCGTTATCGGCTGTAGACACACGAAGCTCAGTATCCAACAAACGCGTTGCAACGAATTGCAGGCTTGGCGGGATAACAAGCGTCTTAGGCTTAGCAGCGATAAGGAGACCGCGCTCATCAGTCCAACCAGCGATCTGGATAACGGCAGCTTCGAGTGAAGTTTCGTTAAGATCGGCTGCAACAGCAGGACGGTTTGAGTTAGCGCCACCAGATACGAGAGGGTGGTCAGTCGCACAAAGGACTTTGCCGTCACCATAAGTAGTGCCGGAGAAAGCGTTGTTTAGGATACTAGCACCCTTAACTTGCTTAGTGTAAGCCATCGCACGTGCAAGAGCCTTCGTGTAACGTGAAGAGAGTGAATCGTAGAGGTTATCTTCGATTGCTTCTTCAGTCAGCGAAAAGCCCATTGCGACCGTCTCGTGAGTGTAACGAGCAGTCCACGCTTCTTGTGCGTTGTCATATTCGATTGCAGAACCTTCACCCTTAACAGGGGCGGCACTGAAACCGGACAACTTAGTTTCTTCTTCAAAAGAACGATCCGAAGATTCAGACTCGAAGATTTCAGCAGCCTCGTCGCCATACTTAGCGTATTCGAGACCAAAGAGGGCGTTTAGACCCGGTAGTAGCTCCTTAAGGAGTTGCGCTCTTGAAATAGCCATCTGCTAGTCTCCTTATACGCCAGTAGTTGAGTTGTACTGGTGAGTATTGAGTTTAACAATCAACTCAACAAAAGCATCAGCACCAGTTGCGGTATCTGTGACAACATCAATTACTCGAACAGGAATAGTTGCTGTAACAGCATCTGAGCCAGCGAGGACTGATTGTCCAGAATCTCCAGTAGCAGTATCGCCTGTACCTTGTACTACGGCCATGTTAGCGCCGACAACAGTACGGTCTTCTGCGGTTACTGCACTAGAACCATTTGTTACAGCAACTTTAAAAGCCGCCATAGGGTCGTCTACTACGATAGCGTAAGCGTCAGTAACGCTAGTGCCGGGGTAGTATTGAGCCGGCGTGAACTGGCTCAGAGAATTGACGTATTGAACGCCAACACAAACACCCACCGTAGCACCACTAGTAGTGCCGGTGAACTTTTCACATGTGCCCGCCGCTACAGTTTGAACCATGTCACCCGCAAAGATAGCCACGTTGTATGTACTCGCAATAGGAATAAGGCGAGTAGCACCAGCGTAAGGCATACCGTCGATACGGTTGATTGGCTTAAAGCCGTAGGGAGCACTGACTGTTGGATAAGCCATTGTATAACTCCTAATTTAATTTCCACTGCCGAAAGTAACCTTCGATTTCCTATCGTGAAATAGGGGCATTCTAGGGTCGTTTTCGCGCATTAAGTTGTTGTCCACAGAGTGGATTTGCGACTCGGCTTGTTGCCGGTAAAACGCATTTCGTTCTGCGACAAGTTCTTCTGGGGCCTTGCACAGCATGAGTCCGCCCACAATGACATTATCCTTAAACCGCTCGTCTGAGACAGTATCAGTAAATATCTCGGGGTGGTCTACCGCACGTACGGGTTCCCAGCCTTCACGTAACTTTGAAGAAACGTTAGTGGCATCAGATTGACCGTTAGTCGAAATACGAACCCAGTGATAGGTATAGCCGTCTTCGGGGGTGGGATCAGGCAACACAGTAGGTCGCGTCCACGCCGTTTTACGAACCGTCTTCTCACGGGTCTCAAGTTCTCTATCTAGTCTGTTTTGAGCCATTATTGTTTCCTCAGTAATTCAGCAACCTGTTTGGCGTATGTTTCCAGCGGTACCCCAAGTTTTTTCGCAATAGCGACTTGTGATTGCGTTAGCCTAATTTTCTTAGGCGCTGTGCTCCGCGTAGCGGGAGCAACCACGTTGCTAGATTTTCTTTGGGTACTTCTTGGTTCGTCCTCTATCCCATCGTCGAACTGATCGGGGAATACTGTTCGCATACGAGCGTTAATTTGCTCGTAGTATTCGTTAGATCGCGGGTCAACCCCGGTTTTCGTTAACTTGTTGTGCAACCCTAGCGCAAATGCGGTCATTTCGTCGTCATCGCCAAACCATGGGTTATTATCGCGCCATGTTTCAGCTTTGTCGTCACGCTCGACCTGCGGTTGAGGTGCAGTTACCTGCGTTTGTACAGGAGTTTCGGGTTGTTGTAAACCCCGATTTTCTTTAGGTTTCAGTGCGTTAACTCGCTCCATGCGAATCTGCGCCGTGTTTAGAGCTTGTTGGGCTTCTAGCACCGCATCTGGCTCGCCAGATTCGTACGCTTGCCGATACTGCGCTTTTGCCGCAGCTAGCTCCCCCGCTACCTGTTTCTTGGCAGATTGGATAAGCGAGTTGTGGCTTTGATCCACCGAACCTTTTAGCTTTTCGTTCTCAGCTACTAGGTTGCGAGCATACGTCTCAAGGGCTTCTCGTTCTCGTAACGCCGATTCTTTGGCCCTACGCTCATCGTGGTAGCCTTTACTAAAGTGCTTAATTCGGCTTTTAACCTTATCGGAGTAGTTCTCAAGCTCCGCGTCGGTTACGTCTTGGGGTGGTTCTGACGGCTTGCGGCCCCGATCTTCTGGCGGCGTATCGTCCTCTACCTCAATCTCTAGGTCGCCCGCCTTAATAGTACCTTTAGCGGACTTCATATTCTCCCGACCAACCGCACCTTCTACTTCAAGCGGCGCGTCTTCCTCGGCAATATCAACTTCAACTTCTTGAGATATCTCGTCTTTATCGGGATCGGGAAACTCAAATTCTACGTTTTCTCTAGGCATGGTTTACTCCTTATGCACGCGAAACAGCTCGCGGATCATCTACGACGGCCTCAATAGAGTCGTCATTCATTAAGCGAAACTCCTGCCCGTTCACCTTAAAACGCGTACCGGTGTTGGCTCGGAACATCACATGGTCGCCTACTTTGCACCAAGGCCCAGTAGGAAAGCGCTCTTTATCGCTGTACGCTTGCTCGCCCATATCAAGCACAGACCCCACAGTAGACAGGATATATTCCTCTCGACGAGTAGATTCCGCCTTAATAAGCCCGCTTTCCCCGAAAGTCTCTTCGACGTTAGGCAGGGCAATCAGGACTCGATAGCCTACGGGTTTAGGTATAGAAGCTTCTAGCTCTGCTTCTTCTATAGCTTCTACTTCAATCCGTGCTCTACGTTTTTTCTCTAGGGCTGTTTCTTCCATTTCTTTACCAAACAGATCTAGCTGCTCTGTAATCTGAGCTGCTGCCCCGACCCCACTAACCGTTACTGTCTCAGTCATCGTTATCGTCCATATAGTTACGCGAAAGGTCGTTGATTTCTCTTAATGCAGCGTCTAGACCTCGAATAACGCCACATACCTCCCGATACTCGGCAAAGTCTTTAGCTCCGCCGGTTTTCAGGAAATCTTCGCTAGAGCCTTTCAGCTCCGTAATTTTTTGGTTCAGCACGTCAAAGACGGTAGTAGACAACGGATCACCTCCTTACTGGGGCATCTGCCCCTTTCTATTGGCTTTCGCCATGTCCAAAATAGCTTTTGCTTCATCTAAGTCTTGTCTTGCATTAGCTTGATCTGTTTGGCTAGCTACTCGCGTGGCCTCAATCGCAGCGGTGCGCTCACTTTTCTGCGCATCCAACTGTAGTCTTGCGGCACTAATCTGCGCATCTGCTTGATCTTTCTGGGATTTACGCTGTAGCTCGCCTTGCTTCAACTGTAGTTCTTGTTGCTGCATCTGGACGATTGGGTCTTGGGCTTGCTGCTGCGCTTGTTGCTGAGCCTGCTGTTGCTGGTGCGCCTGAGTAAGTTGGATGGCTGCCTTAGACTGTAGCTGCGCAATTTGCACTTCTAGTTCTCTTGGTAGCTCTTCGTCCATACCCGGCAACGGTGCCCCGATACGTTCTTCTATCTGCTGGCGGTACATAAACGCCGTATGCTCTGCGATGTGGGCCTGTAACGAAGACATGATTTGGTTCGCCATAGGGTTTTGCCCAATAGTTTGCATAATCATGGGGTCTTGCATGAAGGCTTGGTGCGTAGCTATGTGCGCCTGATGGTCTTGGTACATAAACGCCTTAATGGGGTTACCCACTAGCGCGCCCATGTTTTCACCAACGGGGTCCGTAGGACGCATATCGTCTTCGGTAGGCACTAGCTTGTCGGCGTTCTTAATACCCATAACCTCGATCATCTGGCGATGAAGTTGTGGTAGGTCGTAGATTTGTGGGGCGGCCTGTGCCATCTGCAACACGGTTTGATACTGCACAACTCGTTGTGCCATCGTGCTGCTGTTGGGATCACTGACAGGAATTACTTCCACCATAGCGTAGTCGGCGCGTCGCGCACGAGGTTCACCACGGTCAGGCACATACAGATACTCTTCTGGCGCGTACTCAGCAATGATCTTTCGGAGTAACTTAAACTCCTGTTTCATTGAGTAATGTACCCTAGACTGGACAGCGGCCATGGGCTTGAGAGTACGCTCTAGTAGAGCGAGTGTGGTTCCAACAGGCGCGTTAGCACTCATGTCGGAGATGTTCATATCTGAAATAGCGCCCAAACGTCGCCCCTCTTCGGTGATCTGCTTAAGCAGGGCAAAGAGAGTTTGGCTCGGCTCCTTATAGGGGAGCGGCATAATGTTGTCGCGGATAGAACCGGACGGCACATCTACATCACGGAATTCGCCCGGACCAATCGGTGTGTCATCGCCCTTAACTCGTAGTCCCCTAGATTTGAGACCACCGGGGAGATTAGATAGGGTTCCAGCGTCCACGAGCTGACGGATAATACTAGTGCCAGCTTTAGCGTAGCCACCAATAATGTGAATGAGTCCGAGTCCATAAAATCCAAATCCGGGGACGTAAGCATAATGTACGAAATGTTGACGTTTTAGTGTCAAAGGATCGTCAGGGTTCCAGTTACGGCGGATAGCCAGTATCTTACCTGTACCCTTCTCAAGCGTTACCACATAAGGCTTTGCGACTTGCAACGACTCTTCGTTGTCCGCACCATCCACACCGTCAATATTCAGGTCAGCGTGTACTTCAAGCACGGTGTAACGGTCATCTGAGGTCAGGGATATGCCCGACTGCTCAGCCTTAGCTTCTTCAACATCTGAGAAAAACGACACAGGGTCGCCAAGTTCCACGTCCCGATAGAACCCAGCCGCCTGTAGCTTAATCATTTCATTCTTTGTCTTGCGCATGACGTGCGTAACGCGCTCCGCGCTCTCTATGTTAGAGGCACCGTAGGGCACGATTACGTCTTCCGCAGGGATATATAAGGCAATCTGCCGCCCCAAACTGGGATCAAAATACACCTTCTTAAAGGCAGAGCCAGCCAAACCGAGGGAATACAACAGCCGCTCGTGTTCGGGGCGGTATTCTACCATAACTTCGGTAAGCTCGTAATTCATATCTGTCTTAACACGTAAGGCAGCGTCTTCTTTGTCTTGGGTAGCTTCACCAAGAATCTTAGTCTTTACAGGACCGGCGGCGGGGAACGTCTCGCTCATGGCTTCGGCTTGGAACCGGATAGCGGCTTCCGCCAAAATGTTGCTGTATACGCCACAGGCGTTTTCCCAAGGCTCGGTTCGCTCTTCGTACTTCATGCCCAGCACGTCAAGGCCCGCAACGTAGCTATCTGCCCAGTCACGTCGGGCGGCCATGTCACCTTCTACGGCTTCGCACAGGTCGCCAGATATTTCTTCTAGCTGCCCGTCTTCTAAGTAGTCAACAAGGTTCGCATCGAACGGCGCAGCATCAATCTCGTCTATTTCTTCGCCAAAGGTAATTTCTACGCTGCCGTCTTCTAGCACTACCTCGACACCCGTATCGGACATAGTATCTATAGCTATTACGGCTTCGTCTTCACCCATTTCTTCAATACCCTCGGGCATCCCGTACAAACCTTTCTCGATAGCCATCTATATATCCTCTTGGTCCCAGTTCCCTATCGGGCATTGGGCTTTTGTAAAAAATACTTTAATGGGCATTATGCACCCGCATTTCTTACACTGGTTAATTTTCTGCCTAAATTCTGGGCACGCCTGACATATATTTAGTCGCTTACCCGCCATTTGCTTAACTTCGGGCGAAAACAAACTAAAATTCTTACGTATCCAGCTTTCAGACTTTGCGTCTATTTTATCCACTAATAGTATCCGCCGCGGTGCCGGTAGGCCGCCTCGTTTTCTGCTTCGTCGGATGGCAGAGAGATAAACCCACCTTGCCTAAACCGCATCAACGCCATTATGGTTGTATCTACCAAGTCATCATTAGACATGAACGGAAAGCCTGCGACCTCCTCGACTACCTCTTCTGCCCAACGTGTTTGTGGAACATACACAAGTCCTGAGCGCACTATATCAGAAACAGAGTTAAGTCTAGCAGTTTTATCTCCAGTGCCTCTATGCGGGGTATACTCCTGCACGATTAGCCCAGACCTGCGCATCTCTTGATACAACGGCGTGCCACTACTTTTCTTCTCTACAATAAACGCATCCGGCTCCCACTCTAAATATTCGCGGGTTGCCATCTCTTTAAGCTCGTGAAATTCAAGCCGCTCTTTAATGGCGTTGAGCAGGATAATACAGTAGCAGTTCTCCTCTTCGTGGAAGAACACACCCCACGTAGTAAGCGCCGTGAAGTCAGCCCTGTTGTGTTTCTCAGCCGCCGCGTCGAGGGCCATAATTATATACTCACAACTAGGCGGGTCTTCAAGGAGCCACTCCTTCCACCATTCGCGCTTAACAAGTGCTGCTTCTTCCGCCGTAGGGTTCTGTTGATACTGCGAGTTCCACTGGAACAGCGGCATCGAGGCTTTGGTACGGTGTAGGGCCTCTAGGTCAAAGAACTCCGGCCACAGGGGCTTTTCTTTTACACTACCGTTGGGTTGCTCAATCTCCAGTATGGCGGGGAACTCTACCACTTCATACCTATCGGCCAGTTCGTTCTGGGCCATATCTCGCGTAACCCGCCCAGTCAGGTCGTCTAAGTGCCACCTAGTCTGGATGATTGCAACCCGCCCATGAGGCATAAGACGTGTCCGGGCGCCGTAGGTAAACCATTCGTACGCTTTCTCAAACACATCGAAGTTGCCGTTAATCACGTCTTGTTCTGAATGGGGGTCGTCAATTAAGAGTAGGTGCGCACCACGACCGGCGATGGAGGAGCCAATACCACACGCATAGTACTCCCCGCCCCTGTTGGTGTTCCAACGCCCCGCTGACTTTGAATCCGACGCGAGCTGTACGTTTGGGAATATCTTCTGGTACTGCGCGGTGGAGATCAGGTTACGCACCTTCCTACCAAAATCTACTGCAAGATCAGTGGTATGGGACACCATCATAACCTTCTTGTCTGGGTTACGCCCCAAGTACCAAGCCGGAAAGTATATAGAGACTAGCTGGGACTTACCGTGGCGCGGGGGGATGTTTACGCAGACTCGGTCCTTACCATCCACTGCAACCGCTCTACCGTTTTCGCCGTCCGCAGTCTTGCCCTTCTCTATCTCCATCAGCAGGCTGGCCAGTATCCTGTGGTGTTTACCTACCTTATAGTCTTCCTGCATCAAGCAACAAAACTCTATCAAGTCCGCGTGTGCGTTCTCTATGGCCTGCCGCTCTTCCAAAGCCTCTAATAAGTTAGCAATCTCGATCTGCTCGGCTTCGGTGTAACTATCCAGATTGTCTAACATGGTCTGGACTTCGTCGGGGGTAAACCCAGTAATCTCTTGGCCTGTGAGTTCCATTAGTCTTGGACCTCTTCGGCTTCTACGTCTATAACTTCAGCTTCGTACACACCCTCGGCGTTAAGCTTGAGGTTTTTGAGCCTCTCTAACTTTGTTCGCAATTTTTCTTGCAGTTCGGTGGTATTCTGATGCGTAATAGTAACTTCTTTGCGGTCTGCAAATAGTCCTACGTCTGAAATCTTACCTAGTAGCTCTAAAGCCCGCATCCGTATACGTGGGTCAGCGTTCTCTGTTTCCAGTATAAGCTTGTTTGTAACTAGATTGCGGATTTCAGCAGCGGAAGTAGCGATTATGTGGCTGAATTCTTTGAGGATGTTGTTTGTCTGGACTATGGACGCGGGGGTAAGCGTACGCATGTTGGCGTTCCCCACCTTCTTTGAGGTTGCCTCGGGGTCTTCCGCGTAAGTCGTCGCTAGTATGCTAGCTACTGTGTCGTCTGTTTCGTCCGGCGTAGCGTCTAGGCCATGCCCTTCCAATAAACGCACGGTGTTGCAGGCCGCCTCAGCCCTTTCTCGTAGGTCTAAGTAGGAAATGCCGGGCGGTATATCAACCCCGTAGTCGGGAATGATCGCTAGGGTCATTAAATTGTCTCGTCGCAAGCTGTTAGGCTGGTATGTGCCGCAGTATAAAATACAAAAAATTTTTTTACAACAAGGACTTGGGACTCCTATGGGGGGTCAGACGGTGTGTAGGAACACTAATATGCGCATAAAAAGGGAGAAAATGAACACTAACAGGCGCACAAGACGAAAAAGGGGGGAAAAATGAACATGAGAAGCAACACTAACAGGCGCATAAAAGGAAAAAGCAACACTAGTGGCGCATAAAAGGAAAAATGAAATACGGCGCCTTTAATTTCACTTTTAAGCGCTAAAGTGAAATAATTACACGTGTGTTTCACTTTCATTCAGCAGCGCGTAGGTTTTTATGGCCATCGGGTTAGAGGAATAAGGGCGACTTTCCTAGGGGAGTAAAAGGATTGAAATAGGGTATTTAAATAGTAGGTTTGGGTCCCTTGACGGGGGGTATTCCTGTATAGAGGGGGGTGGGGTGCGAAGTAGCCGCACGGTAGAAAAGAGGGGGTGGGGGTCGAAAAAGTAAACTTAGCGGTCCCCGGGCAAGAGTGTGTTAGCACAACATGTTTTGCTTAGATAGGAACCCTAGGCAGCAAGCCTAACCCCTTAAGTGTAGTTTTTTTGTGGATTTTGGTTTGGGACCAATTCACTCACGCGTAATAGTATTACTACACTCGCATGGTACCAGCGCGCGGAAAAGGGGGGGTAGGGGGGCGGTAGGGTCGCCATATGGCCAAAAGTTATAGCTTCTATAACAAAGCTAAACATAACAAAACACTTGTAAACATCACCGCGCTGTGTTCTAATGGTTACCAGATCGGGGCAACAACGCGCCGGCATTAAGGAGCAATACCATGTTGAAAATCAATACTGCAATTTCAAACGCTGTGACCACGATTACTAAATCAACGGAGGCGCGTGACAAGGCGACCGTTAAACCGATCGACACGTTATGGGCGGAGGGCGCGCGAAGCGCGGACTTTAAGTCGCCAGCAGAAGGATTGGATCAAACCTTCTACGTTGAGGCTAAAAAAGCGGTAGTCGCCGGATTCACAGTAGCAGAGAAGCGGTTACTGTCCGCCAACACGAAAACGCTGGCTGCTGCCGCAAAGGCGCACAAGAAAATTGTCCAGCAGAAAATTGGTGCGCGCATGGGCGATATCGCCCGATTACTCAAAGCACGCGAACCCAAGGTCGATAAGGCGCCTAGCGGCCAAACTAACCAAACGGCGACGGCCGCGCCGGAGGAAAATAACAGTAGCGCTACCCCTCTCAAATCTTATATTGAAAAGGTATCTACTGGTCGCGCTGTACTTAAGGCGATCCCTCCAAGCCAATTGAGTGTAGCGAAGCAAAAGAAAATTGAGAAGCTAATTGGCGACCTGCTAGAAGAGCTTAACCAAATCAAGTAGCCACCCAAGTTTAATTAAGCCACCGAGAGGTGGCTTTTTTGTGCCTGCTAGAAGAGCTTAACCAAATCAAGTAGCCCATCAAGTTTCGCTAAGCCGCCGAGAGGCGGCTTTTTTGTGCCTGCTCGAAGAGCTTAACCTAATCAAGTAGCCACCCAAGTTTAATTAAGCCACCGAGAGGTGGCTTTTTTGTGCCTGCTAGAAGAGCTTAACCTAATCAAGTAGTTTCCGTACCACCCGCCCAACGCTTCTCACCAAGTAGTTTCCGTACCACCCGCCCAACGGGCCAATACCAGTTCCCAAGTGGCGTGCCGCCTCACACAGTTCCACCAAGCCCAACGGGCCAATACCAGTTCCCGAGCGGCGTGCCGAAAAGTTATAGAATCTATAACTTGGTATTCTTCCAAAATATCGGTAATGTTCCAAAACTGGGTGTTCGCTAAGCGTAGCTAAGTCATTGAGTTCATTAAGCTTTTTTTTGTATTATGGCAATCTTCTTTTTTGGAAAACCATTTTTGACGTTTTATGTTTAGATGCGTTTAGATTAGTTGAGCTTTGTGTAGCTTTGTGTAGCTGTACAATATTCCCCCTTTTTACTACTTACTTATTATATTATTCTTTTTTAATATAAAAAGGAGAAAAAGCAAACGTACTAGAAGTCTAACTACACAAACATGTTTTGCTACGTCGTCTGATCCCCCTCTTCGCGTATTTGTTTTCTCCTTAAACTGTTTTTCAGAAATTTTTGAAGAATACCCCCTAAAAGTGCCAAAAAGCCCAACGAATTCAAGGACTTGGTATTCTTCAAAACGCACAAAGCAAAAAAGAAGATTGCCCTAATACAAATAAAACTCTAAGCAATTCAGTAACTTGCACACACGCCTTCACTACCTCCCAAAAACCCCAGTTTTGGAACATTACCCTATTTTTTGAATAATATAACTTAACATAGCTACACATAGTGCTCGTCGCGCACACAACACTAAACATTGACAGACTTGACTTAACATGCCTACATGGTATAATAGTTGTCAGTTAGGGAGAGATGTTTACATAGCTACCCTGACGAGCAGAAAGTTATAGATTCTATAACTTATTAACCAAGCCAACGGAGCAACACATTATGAGAAAAATCGAAGAGCAAATGAACGCGGCCATCAACGCAGACGCCGATTGGAAGTACGGTAGAAACGCGCAAGGCTATCCTGCTATGGAAGTATCACACGGCCACTGCACCAAAACGGGCACTAACTACGCTGACGTGTACCTGCACGCTAACCACATTGCTACAGTACATAAAGACACCGGCGAGGTGGTACCTAACATCTACACATTCCGCAACTGGCCTACTACAACAACGCGAAGCCGACTGCGTGCACTGGGCATAGACGCGAGCATCAAAAACTTTGCCGCACAAATCAACGGGGAGTTCATCTAATGAGCCAAAGACTTAAAGAAGAATCGCTAAGCCCTATCGGGTGTCTGCTTTGTGACACCTTGTATGACCGCACCCGCGCTACTGCGGGTTTCACTACCTGCTTTGAATGCGGAGTAATGCTAACCAAGTTCGCCCGTACTGAGCGCGGCCGGTTCTACAACCTTAGCCCGAACACTACCCCCAACACCCAACCAAACCGCGAGGAGACCACGATATGAAAACAAGTTATAGAATCTATAACTCAGTGAAACCGAACCACGCAGTGGGCGAGTGCTACAAACCCCACACAAAGCTGAACATCCACGACCCCGAGAACAAGTACGCTTGGGAGGACGAGGGCGAAGGGTGGTTTATATGGACGATGCGTGCGCTAGGCGCACTTGGTTTCTTAACAGGCATTTACTGCCTCGTGTTCTTGGGGATGTTGTTATGAAAGACCCGAACGATAGCGCAACACTAGACTGGGTGACGGTAGCGCAAGACACAGACCCAATAGCCGTACCCCCTGAGCTAGCAGTAGTACTCAACCAGATTGTAACTGTAACCCTGCAAGATTTACTTGCTGAATATAACGACTAGGAGAACGACATGAACACAGCACAAGTACACCAACTGCAACCGCAGACACCCGCTCAACCACAGACCGACCACGCACCTTCCATCGGAAGTAGTGCCTTACTAGCAGAATTAAGTATCGGCGTGTGGAAGGGTAGTAAGAAGGACAAGAAAGCGAGCAACACCATCACCACGCTGAACAACGCAAACAAGAAAGCAGCGCGCGTGACCAAGGACTTGCTAGTGGACTGCGAGGAGCTAGCTACTATAAAGCGGTACGAGACTACCATAAGGGACTTTCACCGCAACGCGACACTCCCGTGGTCTAACATGGGTCACAGGCTACTGACCAACAGCTACTTTTTAGACTACAGTCGCCACATAGAGGAGATGAAGGTTAGCTTCTACCAACTAGTAGAGGAGTTCTTGGCGGTGTATTCGTGGGAGGTAACCGCGCAGCAGCTTAAGTTAGGCGATATGTACAACGCGCAGGACTACCCATCGGTCGAGGTGCTACGCGGTAAGTTCAAGATACAGGTGAATTATATGCCGGTGCCTGACTGCGGAGACTTCCGTGTGGATGTAAACACCGAAGCTAAAGCGGTACTAGAACAAAGCTACACCAAGTTCTACCAAGAACAACTCACCAGCGCGATGGCTGACGTAGGCAAACGTGTTTTAGAACCTCTCCAGAACATGTCTAAGATGCTCGACTATGGCGAGGGTGAGCGCGCGACAGGGTTTCACCACACTCTAGTAGATAACGTGCTAGCAGTAGTGGACGTACTCAAAGCGTGCAACATAACTCAAGACCCCAAGTTAGAGGAGTTAAGGCGCGAGCTGCGCACTGCACTACAAGGCGTAACCACGGACGGGCTGCGCTCTAACCCACACCTGCGAGCGGAGACCAAGCGGAACGTGGACTCTATTATTAAGAACCTGCCGTCACTGGGGTGGTAAAGGGTGAAAAACTGAGGGGGATTTATCCCCCTTTCGTACCATTGACTTAACTTGGCACTACCCTATAATAGATAACGTACAAGAAACATAATTAACAGCAAGAAACATAATTAAACGCATGACAACAACAAGTTATAGATTCTATAACTAATTAACCGGAGCAACACAACATGAACAACGCAACTACAGCAAGCAACATCTACGCGCTCGGCATCAACCAAGCTGCGCAACTCATCAACACTATCGGGCACCACACTACGGTGCTGCTACAAGGTGACATGGGTACAGGCAAATCATCTGTGCTCAACATCGTCGCAAGCGAGCGACCAACCCACAAACCTGTTTACCTAGACTGCACAACCCTAGTCGATTCGGCTGACATGTTTATGGTGAAGTACTCAGACGACGGCAAGACATTCAAGACCGTGCCGCTCGAAGACCTTGGGCTACACCTGCCCGACCAACCTGTGATCCTAATGCTAGACGAGATCGGTAAGTGTAACCGCTCGGTGATCTTGGCATGCAACCGCATCATGCTCGAACGTAAGCACAGTGGGTACGAGCTGCACCCCGACAGCATTGTATTTGCTACAACTAACAAAGGCACCGAGGGAGTGGGCGACCTGCTACCTGCGCACACCCGTAACCGCATCACCGTAGTGAACATGCGCAAGCCCGACAACATGGAGTGGATTGAGTGGGGTATCGACAACGGTATCGACCCTATCCTACTTGGTTTCTGTAAAGAGAAGCCCGAGCTATTCTACTCGTTCGAGCAGTACGAGAACCCAGACGAGAACCCCTATATCTTCCACCCACGTAGCAACCGAGCTGCCTTCTGGACGCCACGCTCTGGCGAGAAGTCTAGTGACATACTCAAACTACGTCATGTACTGGACGACACACAGCTTACCGCTGCGCTCATTGGTACGATAGGTGACCGCACTGCGCTAGACCTAGCTGCCTTTATTGCCTTGGCTGACAAGCTACCGACACAGCAACAGATCAAGGACGACCCAATGAGTGCACCTATACCTGACAGTCCGGCTGCCGTGTGTATGGTGGTGTACCGTGCCCTTGCTACGGTTGAGCGTGAGTGGGTGGCACAGTGGCTGACTTACATGAACAGGTTAGCCAAAGAAGCACAGGGCTTGTTCGTTAATGGAGTACGTGCACCCAACTACAGCCGACGTGACTACGTGGTGCAGAACAAGGGCTTCCAAGATTGGTGCCTCAACAACAACTATATGTTCAGTGCTGACAAGTAAGTTATAGATTCTATAACTAAGGAGGACGAATCATGCTAGCAATCAACACACAACTCACAGCCGAACAGCGGCTATCTAAAAACATCACGCAGATCATGGGCAACCCGAAGTACGTGGCTCTCGCAGGTGTACTAATGATCGGTGAGAAGGGTATCAAGGACGACTGCCCTACTGCCTACACTAACGGACGCGATGACTACTATGGACGTGCGTTTGCTGATGGACTAAGCGACTCAGAGTTCCGGTTCCTTATCCTGCACGAGACATACCACAAGCTGTTTAAGCACCTGACTACGTGGGATCACTTGTACGAGGACGATGCGCAGCTAGCCAACATGGCGTGTGACTATGTAATCAACCTGATGATTGTCGATGAGAACCGTGACATGTTTGCGGTGATGCCCAAGGATGCTGAGGGTAACGACATAGGCTTGCTCGATGAGAAGTTCCGCAACATGGACACAGCGCAGGTCTACAAGATACTGAAACAAGAACAGGAAGAGAACGGTGGTGGTGGGGAAGGTGACGAAGGTGAAGGTGACGAAGGTGAAGGTGAAGGTGAAGGTAGTGGCAGCGGGGCAGGTGCAGGTGGTGGGCTAGACGAACACGACTGGGAAGGTGCGCAGGAGATGGACGAAGACGAACGGCGTGGGCTAGCACGAGAGATTGACCAAGCCGTACGCCAAGGTGCGCTGACCGCAGGTAAGGTAGGTAGTGGAGGCAACCGCGCTATCGACCAACTGCTACAGCCCGAGGTTAACTGGCGCGAGGTGCTGCGTGAGTTCATTACAGAAACATGTAGGGGTAACGACGACAGCACATGGAGACAACCAAGCCGACGACATCTAGCGATGGGCATGCTTCGACCTAGTGGTATTACCGAGCGAGTAGGGGAGCTAGTCATTGCCATCGACACGTCGGGAAGTATTGGACAGCATGAACTAACCAAGTGCCTGAGTGAGATCAAGGGTGTCTGCGATATGGTCAAGCCCGAATCCGTTCGCATACTGTACTGGGATACCAAGGTGTGCAGCGAGGAAGTATACGGCGATGTGCCCAACGCTAAGGCTTCTCTAGAACAACTTACACAAACTACTAAGCCACAAGGTGGTGGAGGTACGATGGTGCAGTGTGTACCCGACCATATAAAAGCTAACAACATCAACGCACAGGCAGTAATCGTGCTGACTGATGGCTATCTAGGCGGACGGTGGGGTACGTGGAGCACACCACTACTATGGGGCATCCTAGATAACAAGCACGCAGCACCCGCAACAGGCAAGACTTTACACATCAACCTATAACTAACAGGAGCTACACCATGAGAAACCACACAGACAAAACATTTGGGTTTGACGCATCACTTAACCGCGAGATGGAGGTAGACAACTATTCTCCACGAATGGCAACGGAGTTAGTTGCGTTACAGAAACGTGTTAAGAAGTCTCACCCATTCGCTAAGTTCAGACACACCGCAGACGATGCGTTAGCCATACGCCTTAGCCCCCAGAGTATGTGCTTCGATGCCAAGGTATCGTGGGACAAGGACGCCTACATAGTTATGACTGTAAGCACCAACCGCGAGCGTTACTTCTCATACGCTGACTCTAAGAAGTACAACATAGACTGCAGCGCTAGGCATTTCACTAGCCTAACCAAGACCCTAGCCCGCGCGACTAAGCTAGTCAAAGATACTCGCAGTATTACAGGTGAGCGTGTGTTAGAGAAAGCTATAGAGGGAACTATAGACCCCTTTGGTCGAGGTCTTAAGCAAGCCCAAGAGAAGTTAGGCGAACTCCAGTCTCGGGTGTTCAGCTCAATGAGCAGCTCCGTAAGCAATGAGGCGCTGCTCGAATATTCCCTAGCTACTATGGAACAACGCCCAGTACGTGCCGACATACGCCATCAAATTGAGGACTGCACTAACAAGTACCTAGAGAGTAAGCGGGACTTAGGTGACTCTACTGCTGCGTGCGATGGACTACAGACTCTCTCTATATACAAGCTAAAGAATATAGACAAGGTGTTCTTTCACTACAGAGACACGACCGCAGGTGGGATGCAGCGCATCAAGCACGTAGACGATGTAAACAAGTTACCCCAAGAAGTTCTGGCTAAGCTGTCTGTACTGCAAGCTACCGGCGCGGATGCGATGGAGTCGGTGAGGTATTCGTATAAAACTAAGGTGCTGACTAGTATTGGCTGCGTGGAGGGAGACGCGAGCGACTATGACTTTGTTGAGGATGCGATGTGTGTCTACGTTAGCGCCGAGACTATGGCCGAGGTAGAAGCCCTTGCCGGATACTAACGCACCGCTGTCACCAGACAAGTATACCTACCGAGTCGAATTCGTCGGGGGTATGGCAAGGGTGCAACGTTTTGGTATACCCATCAAGCCCTACGCTATATTCGAGGAAGAAATAACTATACCAATCAACGAGCTACCGGATTGGGTTACGAGGCGTGTTGCGGTGTTGTGCACCATGTCTTACGAACCGCCTACTGAGTACGTGAACAAGATAGGTAGGCGGATAGACAAGTATGTGTACTGGATATTCTACGAAGGAGACGAAGGCGATGGCGATGACACCTGAAAAGAAAGTTAAAGATAGAGTGGTAAAACAGTTGAAATTATTTGGAGAATCTGTGTATTATTTCTTTCCTGCAACGGGAGGATTCGGGCGGAGTGGCGTACCCGACATTGTGGGATGCTTCAACGGTAGGTTCTGGGCAATAGAATGTAAGGCAGGTAAGAACACTACGACTGCCCTACAGGACAGAGAATTAAACGCGATACGCAATTCGCGCGGTGAAGCGTGGGTAATCAACGAAGAGAATGTTGATGCAGTAGCCCTAATGTTTAGAAAGTTTTTGTAGGCAGTGTTGGGGTAGGGTTCGATTGCCCTACTAAGTGTCCCAGTGGGCGGTGGGCATATTCAGCAAAAACACCCTCAGTTAACGATCACGTTCACGGTGCGGAACCTGGAGTTCGCACTTCCAGCGGGATGCGTTGCCGAGTAAGCCACGAGACGGTTAGTCGTGCGAAGCGAAGCAAGTTGAACTGAATAGGTGGGAATACTTGTTAGCGTAACACGCACCATAATTTGATTAGGGGAACAAGCGTGAAAGTACTAGACAGAAAATACTACCGCAAAAGTGACCGGCACTTGGCGAATACTTGGGCGCTCGAGCTTGACTGCGGGCATACAAAACTACTCCGATCGACCTCTGCCAACTACGTTCGCGGCGAACTAGTACGTAATACGATGTGTGAGATATGCGATAACCCTAAGAAGAGAGCTATAGGTACGCCAAAAAAACTACAGGACCTTGCTACTTACATTATTGAAAACGACCTATAAGGGGAAAGAAGATGGCTGAGAACAATGGAGGACACGCAAATGAATGACAGAGACCCCGTAGACGTAGACCTCGATAGATGGCAAGACGAGCAAGACGAAGATTACATAGACCCTGCTGAGCTAGCGCGTGATCGTGCTGAGTACTTGGCAGACCACGAAGACTGATACCAGCACCCTAGGAAC
>Ga0222668_1000675_pt1 | contig 19350 bp, 20 predicted proteins | sample AntAcemetagen728_FD_179823 | JGI IMG/M metagenome (GOLD analysis project Ga0222668, IMG submission 179823) | Saline water microbial communities from Ace Lake, Antarctica - #728 | ecosystem: Environmental > Aquatic > Non-marine Saline and Alkaline > Saline | place: Antarctica: Ace Lake... | reverse complement strand
CGCGAGAACCCGCCCCCGACCCTCCACCTGCCCGAGCATTTTCAATCCGGCCAAATCGTATAGCACCGTCAAATCTCCGAAAATCCCCCACGCATTCTCCTCCTCCGCGCTTGACCCAAGCCATGTACTGACCTGCCCGTCGATCCCGTTCGCTCCACGATTCGCGCGAACCTTCCGCACCGGGCGCTCCCATTGGGCGAAGGTATTCCACTCGCGGATTGGCAAGCTGTTACCCAGGTAAACACTTTCCGCTATCGCCGCGTAAACCGAAAGCGTCCGTATCCAACCAGCCTCCCTGTCGGGAAACGACTCAAGCGCCTCCTCAATCCGCTGCCCACGCGCCTCGGCATCTACCAGAAGATCATCCACATCGCCGATCTCCTCCGGTTCGCCAATAGCTGGAAGCACCCGCATTGGCGAACCCCGGAGCACTTCCGCCTCGCGACCCAAACCGCGAAGCCCGTTCCGACAAACCGACCAAACACTGACTTTCGGAAGATCCTCCAGATCACGCCAGAAACGCCCGCTCGGCACCCCGCCGAGACGTAGAATCTTAGAAGGCGGATTCTCGTTCAGCACCACATCCGCATCAATGATCGCCAGATGCTGCAAAGCCTCCCGCAGACCGCTGGTCCCCTCCGCAACGACCGGTGCCGCCAGCGCTTCGCAAAAATGGAAGACCTCTTCCTGCTCTTCAAAATCCAAATCACCAATCATCACCACCAGCCCATTGATTGCGGGCTCCCGCAACCATTTCGCCACTTCCCCCACCTTGGGCTTCCCAAAATCCACCGCGAAATCCCCGACATCGAGATCATCGAAATTTACCTCCCCTATCGTGAAAGCCTCTTCCAACGGAATATTCAAATGCAGCGGACCTTTCCCCTCCCAGGAACCGGGATCCACCGTCGCATACTCCGTGAATATCCCTTCCTGCACGATAGCCTGCGGCGCACCGCTATCACGAAACGATCCCGGTCGATCGGCAGTGATCAACACCAACGGCCGCCCCTGATAAAACGCCTCAACCGCTGCCGGCAACAACTCCGCGGCAGCCGTCCCGCTTGTCACGACAACCGCGCAGGGCTTACCAGTCCCCATCGTCCGCCCCAGCGCAAAAAATCCCGCCGAGCGCTCCTCAAAGTGACTCCAAACCCTCACCTTCCTCGCTGCCTCCATTTTCGAAAGCACCTCCAGCAGCACCGCGTTGCGCGCCCCACCACAAACCACGAACTCGCCCACACCGGCGCGAACCGCCCTTTCCAAAATTTCCACCGCCGTCTGCCAACTGCTCACGCATTAGCTCTAGCCGTTTCCCCGCCGCCCTCAACGACTTTCTTGCAATCAGTATCAGTATCCGCGACGGTAGCCCCTTCCATACCCTCCGTAGTATCCTCCCCCATAGCCCTTCTGCCCATAGTAGTTACGATTGTCATTGTTGTCGTTCGCAAGCGCATAACCAACCAATCCCGCAGCCACGACTCCCACCACTGCCACACCCGGATCCACCGACTGCCGGGGATTGCCGTAAGCATCATAAGTGGTCGCGCATCCTGTCGCAAAAACCGGGACCATCAAACACATACCGCCGATCAATGTCCGGCGAAGCCACTGGAAAGCCAATTTTCTCTTCATACACCCTTTGACCGAACTCAGAGCGTCTTATTCAAAAAAAAGCCAATCCCATTTTCATCGTTCCGGATCTGCGTTCATCTGTGTTCATCCGCGGTTAAAAATCTTCGGAGGATAGCTACGTGTTCAAAATGTAGGGGCCCTCATCCGTCACGCGATCAGCATTGACCGCGCGCCACCGTATCCGACACGCTCCGCAGCGTGGCGGAGAACAAAGAATCAAACCCGATTGATGAAATCAGACGCGCCATCGATTCCGAGGACGGCTCAGCCCTGCTTGCCGTCGCCGAAACCGTCCACTACGCTGACCTCGCGGACCTCTACCAGGATCTGGATGACGATCAGCGCGACTTTTTCTTCAAAACCATCGGTCCCGAACTCGCGACCGATGTCGTAGCGGAACTACCCGATTCCCTGATTGAGGACTCCCTCGGGCATTTCAAACCCGCCCAACTCCGTTTCCTTCTAAGCAACCTCTCCGACGACGACCGGGTCGATATTTTCCAAGTCGTTTCCGAAGCTGCCCAAGTCCGCTTCTTCTCCCTACTCGGACCTCGCGACAAAGAACTCACCAAAAGCCTCCTCAAATACGGAGAGGACACCGCTGGCGGACGGATGACGACCCAAGTCGGTCGGATCACAGCGGACATGACGGTGAAACAGGCACTCGCCATTCTCCGCCGCGACCGCGAGGACACAGAGACCCTGGCTCGCATTTTTGTAGTCGACGTGCAGGGCCGCCTCGTCGGCAAAATCCGCCTCCGCGATCTGGCCTTCAACACCTGGGACACGCCCATCCGCGACATCACCGACGACGTCGACGAATTCGTCCTCGCCACCGCCGATCAGGAAGACGCCGCCCGCCTCCTCTCCAGATACGATCTCGTGGTGCTTCCTGTTGTCGATGAATTTCACCACCTGCTCGGTGTGATCACTTACGATGACGCCCTCGAGATCATGCAGGAGGAGTCCACTGAGGATATTGAAAAACTGGCGGGTATCGGCGGCGAAAACTTCGAGCTCTCCTATCTGAACACCAGCTCCACCATGCACTACCGCAGGCGGGTCGTATGGCTTGTCGGCCTGGCATTCGTCTCCATCGCATCCGGCTACGTAATGTTCCGCTTCGGAGCGGTCCTCCAGAAGGCCTACGTCCTTGCCTTGTTTCTTCCCATGGTCGTCGCTGCCGGAGGAAACGCCGGAGGCCAGGCCGCCACCATGGTCATCCGCGCGCTCGCACTTGGCGAAATCGGAGCAGGCACCGCCATGCGCATCGCCTGGAAAGAGGCCCGCACCGGAATCTTCCTCGGCCTGACTCTGGGCCTCGCCATCGCCGCTTTCATCTCCTTCATCCTGCCTCAATTCCACCCCCCCGCTCCCGAAAGCTTCTCCTTCCCGAAACTCTCACTCGCCGTCGCCTGCGCCATCACCATGCAGGTCTTTTCGGCAACCGTCCTCGGAGCCATGCTCCCGATCACCGCCCGCGCGTGCCGCCTCGACCCCGCTGTCGTTTCCGCTCCCTCCCTGGCCTCCATCGTCGACGTCTCTGGAATGCTCATCTATTTCGGCACTGCAGCCGCCATCCTCAGCCTCTAATTCTCTCTTCATTGAAGTTTGAAATTTGAAGTTTGAAGTTTTACGCTCCGCATATGGACGCCCTCATCAAACACCTCGAAAACAAAGAGGACCTCAGTTCCCGCGAAATCGAAGTCGCCGCGAATCTCTTGCTCGAAACCTCGGTCGAAGACTCCAAGAAGGAACGACTGCTTCTGGCACTCTCCAAAAAAGGTGAAACCCCCGCCGAAATCGCAGGTTTCGTAGAAGCATTTCTCGAACACGCGGTCGATCCGATGATAGCCGCCCTCGACCTCCCCGGCCCCACCCTCGACGTCTGCGGAACCGGTGGCGACAAACTCGACCTGTTCAATATCTCCACCACCTCGATGTTCGTCGCGGCAGCCGCCGGTGCGGTCATCGTCAAGCACGGCAACCGCGGCATCACATCCAAAAGCGGCGGCGCGGATGTCCTCGAAGCTCTCGGCATACGGATCGACCTGCCACCGGAGGGCTTCCGCCACTGCATCGAACAGGCAGGCATCGGCTTCTTGTTCGCGCCGAACTACCACCCCGCCTTCAAAGCCGTCGTTCAGGTGCGCAAAAATCTCGCCGCAGCCGGCCACCGCAGTATCTTCAATCTGATCGGACCACTCCTAAACCCCGCCCGCCCGGAATGCCAACTCGTCGGCGTCTCGGATCGTTCGCTCTGCCCCGCCTTCGCGGAAATACTCCAGCGCCTCGGTCGAGAAAGCGCTTGGGTCGTCAGTGGCGTGGCGCCCAACGGACAGGCAGTCGATGAAGTTTCCCTTATGGGCTCCACCCGCATCTGCAAATCCGGATCATATCAGGACATCGAGGACGAGGAAATCAACCCCGAGGACTTCGGACTCAGGAAAGCACTTGTCGAAGACCTCAAAGGCGGCGATGCCAAAACCAATGCCGCCATACTCGAAAACATTCTTTCCGGAAAAGATGCCGGACCCAAACTGGACATCGTGCTCCTCAACGCCGCAGCAGCAATCGCCTGCGCCGGCCTCGCCGACCACATCGGAGACGCACTCGAAACCGCACGCGAAACGATCACATCGGGCGCAGCAATCGAACGCCTCCGGCAGTTTCAGAAGGCTTCCTCGGAGGCTTGAAATCGATCCTTCCGCGCGAATTGCACGGAAATCTGTTTTTTCTTTTAAAACAAACCGCTTGACGCTCAGCGGATTGCCATCTTCAGTCCGCCCGCCCGCAAAAATTTGTGTGTGCCCATCTAATGGGTGAATTGTCTCCAATTATCTCGTTCCCAAGCCGTCAAGCGCCATATGCCTTCCAAAAAATCAGCTAAGAAAATCGCAGCGAAAAAAATCGCCAAGCCTGCTTCCAAAGCCAAGCCAGCCAAAAAATCCGCTGTGAAAACCGCCGCGCCCAAGGCAGCCGTAAAACCGAAGCCTGCCGCCAAAAAGACCCCCGTTAAAAAAGCGGTAAAGGCTCTAGCGAAAAAGACTACCAAGCCCAAGACGCCAACTAAAAAGGTGACTCCTGAGAAGGCAGCACCAAAGAAAGCTGCTGCCAAGAAGACTGCCACCAAGACCAAAGCGGAGGCAAAGCCAGTCGCCGATCCCAAGACCACACCTTCCGACACATCCGCGAAAAAGGGTAAGAAGGTTGCCGAGAAGCGCCGCATCGACACCCCGGAAATCCAGGAAAAGATCCGCGAACTGATCAAGCTCGCCAAAGAGCAGGAATATCTCACCTACGATGATATCAACGAAATCCTGCCGAACGACCTTGTCGATCCCGATGACGTCGAAGCCATCATGGAGCGGCTTAAAAACATGGAGTTCGATATCATCGACGCCTCCGAAGTCGATCGCTTCAAAGACAAGAAGCGGGACGAGGACGGCAGCGGTGAGGACGAGGTAAAAGCAGATCAGAAACTCGATATCCTCGACGACCCTGTCCGGATGTACCTCAAACAGATGGGCCAAGTCCCTCTGCTCACACGTGAACAGGAAGTCGAGATTTCCAAGCGCATCGAAGACGCTGAAATCGAAGTCTCGAAATTTCTCCACCGCTTCGGATTCATCACCGACCTCTACCTCGAACTCGCAGAAAAGCTCAACAAGGGCAAAGAACGTTTCGACCGCGTGATCCTCGATAAAAAAATCGAATCACGCGAGCGCTACATGAAGGGCCTCCCGAAACTCTGCGATCAACTCAAGCAGCTCCACGAAGAAAACGACAATATCTTCAGGCAACTCTCCGCCAAAAGCCCACGCGGCAAAAAGAAACTCGAAGAGACTTTTGAGAAAAACCTCGGCACGATGCATCGCATCTACGTGCGCTTCTATTATAAGCAGAAAGTCGTCGAAGACTTCTGCGAACAAGTGGAAGATTACATCCAGAATTACTGGAAGTATCAGCGTCGCCTCGCTACGCATCCCGACGACAAGGAATTCGTCAGCAAAATGCGTGAAGTCCAGCAACGCTCCTGGCTCAATGGTGAACAATACGAGCCAACCTACAAAGAGCTCCGCCGTTGGATGAAATTGGCTCTCAAAGCCAAGACCGAAATGGTCGAAGCCAACCTCCGTCTCGTCATTTCGATCGCCAAAAAATACACCAACCGTGGCCTCTCATTCCTCGACCTGATCCAGGAAGGCAACATGGGCCTGATGAAGGCTGTCGAGAAATTCGAATACCGCCGCGGTTACAAGTTCTCCACCTACGCCACATGGTGGATCCGCCAGGCGATCACCCGCTCCATCGCCGACCAGGCGCGCACGATCCGCATCCCGGTCCACATGATCGAAACGATCAACAAGCTGATGCGCGTCCAGAAACAGCTCGTCCAGGAATATGGCCGCGAGCCTTCCCCGGAAGAAATCGCCGAGGAAATCCACCTTCCCGTCGAGCGTGTCCGCGCAGTCCTCAAAATGGCCCAGCAGCCGATCTCCCTCCAGGCACCTGTCGGTGACTCGGATGACACCTCCTTCGGTGACTTCATCGAAGACAAGGCTGCTGACAACCCGATGGAGGAAGCCGGTTTCTCGATGCTCAAAGACAAGATCAAGGACGTGCTCGATACCCTCACCGAGCGCGAACGAGAAGTTCTCGAGCAACGCTTCGGCCTCAAGGACGGCTACAGCCGCACCCTCGAGGAAGTCGGCCGCCAGTTCCAGGTCACCCGCGAACGCATCCGTCAGATCGAAGCCAAAGCCCTCCGCAAAATGCGTCACCCGACCCGTATCCGGAAACTCGAAGGCTTCATCGAATTGCCAGGGGCATAACTTTCAACTCTCAATTTCCAACTTTCAAGGAAGAGCCGTTCTCGGGACATTTCTTGGAATCTGGAAGTCTTGATTGAGAGTTGATGGTTGAAAATTGAAAATTATGCAGTCTGAAGACTTCACCAAGATCGAATCCATTTTCGTCCGGCATCGCAACTGCCTGATGGTGCGCGGCCAATTCATCGACATTTACACGGATCACTATCTCCATCTTTCCGAGCAAAAAATCCGCTACCCCGAAGAGCTAGACCAGATGCTCAAAGACGCCTTGGCGATGCTCGCCCTCCACCTCACGGCCCGTCCGTGGAACGAAACCATCGCCTGGACCGCCAATCTGCGCACGCCACGTATCAACCTTTTTGTAACCGGATCGTCGAACGAAGCCTCCGTCACAGGCCGCATTTTTACCGAGGACATCCGCGAGCCCGACAGAAATTTCTTTTACTCCCAAACCACCGTGCCGGAAAGCCGCGAGCCCCGCACCTCCACCCTCGAAGTAGAAGGAAAAGACCCGGTCGTATGGATTTCCCAGTTCTACGAACAGTCGGAGCAACGCCCCGCCCGCGCCTTCCGGCTGCCCGATGAAAACTTCGTCCTCATCGCCGCCCAGCCGGATGCTGACCTCGAATGGTTACGTTCCCTTTCGGCCGAAGACGTCGCAAAGATCTCCGAAACCGAAGAAACCAATCTCTTGGAAACCCGTCCCTTCCGCTTCCATTGCGGCTGCACGGTCGAGAAAATCATCCCCATCCTCGGCGCTTGGCGCGACAAGCCCGACGAACTCTTCCACGACGCCAACGAGATCACCGTGCAATGCCCGCGCTGCGGCGCCAATTACATCGTGACTCGCGACATGATCTGAGCGCCATTCAGTTCGATAAAATCGGTGCGAGCGCGTTAAGCAAATACCCGGTTCCGATGATCGCCGCCGAAGTGAGCGCGAAAAAGATCGCAATCAGTTTCAGTCGCATCGTGCGCCTCAACATGATCGCTTCCGGCAGGCTTAGCGCCGCCATCGCCATCATGAACGCCAGCGCCGTTCCCAGCGGAATCCCCTTTTCAAAGAGAACCACCGCCACCGGAACGATCGCCGCGCACGAGCCATACATCGGCACCCCGAGCAAGGTCGCCAGCGGAACGGAGAAAATTCCGGTCGCGGATAGAGCGTTGTGAATCGCTTCCTCCGGCACGAAATTGTGTATCAAAGATCCGGCCGCAACTCCCACCAAAACCCAGATCCAGATCTGTCGGATCACGGTCACCGCCTCAGCCCAGCCGTATTTCAACCGCGATAGGAAATCGGGGAATTCCGCAGGCTTCTCCAATTCGGAAGAACCCGTGATATCCTTTTCCAATAAATGCTCCAGCTTCATGCGTCCGAGTATCGCCCCGGCCAGCGTCCCGATCACCAATCCCGAAGTGACATACGCAACCGCAACCGGAACCCCGAATTCCCCCGCCATCAGAATCACCAGATATTCGTTGATAATTGGCGAGGTCACCAGAAATGAAAATGTCACCCCCAGCGGAACCCGCGCTTTGAGCAAACTGATGAAAATCGGAACCGAGGAGCATGAACAAAAAGGGGTGATCGCACCGAAAAGCGCGGCAACCAAATTACCCCACAGCCCACCGGCACCCATCCATCGCCGCAGCCGTTCCTCAGGCAGGTAGGTTCGCAATACCCCGATCGCGAAAATCATCACCGCAAGAAGCAGGAAGATCTTGATCGTGTCATAGACTAAAAAATGCACCGCCGCCCCAGCCCGGCTCTGCGGATCCATTCCTCCCAGCTGATATACCAGCAGATCGGTCAGTTCTAACAGCATCCGCCGCCTTTCTTACCGTCCTTGCCACCGCAACAGTTTTCCGCAGCCTTTTTGTCGGCCTTCTCTTTCATCGAGCTATCCAGCTTATCGAACAGGCGGCTGAACAGCCCCCCGGGTTTACGCGCTGGCAATGACGGTTTCTGATCCTTGTTTTCAGTCTCTGGTTTCATGATCGGTTATTTTTCGGTTTTTGAAAATGCCAGCTGGTACCCGGCGGCGAACGCTTGGAAGGTATTGGAAATCACATCGCGAATCCTGCGAAATGCTTCCGTCTCGGTCTCACCCTCGCGCACTGCTTTCGGCGGATCTTCGAAGCCCCAATGGTGACGCACCGAATTCCCGGGAAACGCCGGACATGCCGCATCCGCGTTTCCACAAACGGTCACGACCACATCGATATCAGATTCCAGAAATTCATTCAGGTGCTTCGAGTAATGACCTGAAATATCGATCCCGATCTCCCCGAGCACCTCAATGGCCAATGGATGAACATACCCCGCAGGATCGGATCCCGCGCTCCGGACATCAAGGAGATCTCCGGCGTGGTGACGTAAGATACCCTCGGCCATGTGACTTCGGCACGAGTTCCCGGTGCACAGGATCAAAACAGTTGGTTTTTTCATAATTCGCATTTTTCAAGATTGCTCGCGATCAATTCGCGAATTTCCACCGAGCACTGGGAATCCTCCACGGAAACCCGCTCGAACAGTTTTTTCCTCTGCTCACGATCGGAAGAAAGTGGCAGATCTTTTCCCCCCGATACACGAAGGCAGCGCAGGTTCTCAGCCAGGAGCTCTCTCACAGGCTCCGCCACACGGTAAATCATCCACTGCGCGCTGCGCTCTGCTGTCGCTACTCCTTGATCCTTCATATAGCGCAACTGCTTCGAGAGCCTCACCTGATCCATATCAAGGATTTCCGAAAGATGACAAACGCACAGCTCTCCCTCCTCCAGCAGGCTCAGAATCCGTATCCTCTGCGGATCGCTCATGCATTTGTAAAACCCGGAAATATCCATAAACGTTATATCCACTAAATAGTATATGCAGTCAAGAGAAAATACAAGCAGCGTCATATACAAAATTTTATGTTCAAAAAAACTTGAACAAACACCCCCATCCCAATACTCAGAGCCCGTGGATCTGCCTTCTCCAGACACGCAACCTGATTCCCTCAGCTCGCTCCAGCGCCAGGTGGTCGATTTTTTCGTCGACGGTGTCCGTGTCCTTGGCCTCCCCCGATCTCTCGGAGAAATCTACGGCCTGCTCTTCATTTCACCCGAGCCGCTTGCTTTGGACGACCTGGTCTCCAAACTCGGAATCTCAAAAGGCTCAGCCAGCCAAGGTCTGCGCACGCTTCGTGAGCTGGGCGCTGTTCGGGAAACGGATCGAAACGGCGACCGCCGCACCTACTACGAACCTGCGGTGGAATTAAAACGCCTCGCTGGCGGCTTCATCCGCGAGCAAGTTCGCCCCCATCTGGAAAGCGGAAAATCCAAGCTGAAAATCCTCAGCCAAACCGCATCACAAACCCCCGACCCCGTCGAGCGCGAGTTTCTCACCGACCGCATCGACCGCTTGGAATCCTGGATGAAACGCGGCGGACAAGTCCTGCCGATCCTACAAAAACTCCTTGGCCAATGAAACAAACGGATCCGGAAACGCCCCAATGGTTCTGCGTCCGCACCCAGACCAAGCGTGAACACGTCGCCGCGAAACACCTCCGCGAAATGGAGGGGATCGAGGTTTTCTGCCCGCGTATCAAGTATCGCAAAGCCACACGCCGCGGTAAAATCTGGTGGCTCGAACCGCTTTTCCCCGGTTACATCCTCGCAAAGTTCGACCTCTTCGAAATGGAACGCGCCGTCACCTTTTGCCAAGGCGTCCGCGGCCTAGTAAGATTCGGCACCGAGTTCCCACCCGTCCCGGAAAACTTTGTCATCTCACTGATCCAACAGGTCTCCCAGCAAGCCGGCGACGAACAGGAACTCATCACGGTCGCCCCGGAAATCTCCGTCGGCGATGAGGTCGAAGTCGCCCACGGCCCATTCCAAGGCATGAAAGGCACCATCCAATCCGTCGCGCCCGCCACCGAACGCGTCAAAATCCTTCTCGAATTCCTCGGCCAACTCCAACCGGTCAGCCTCGATCTCTTCTCCATTCTTCTCCCTGGAAAGCCCATTCCCAAGTTCTAATCCTATCTCCAAATATTAAATTTGTTCATTTTTGATTGAACAAACCCAGAGATTACCTCTCCATCGAACCGCATCCCCGCCACGCGGGGAATCTCACAAACCAAAGAAAAAATCGCGCAGGTTTTCTTCCAAATTCCGGAAGAATCGACCAAGGGCGGCAGCGTGCCAGCTATCTCTTTCTCTCTTTGGAATTTAAAGTTTAGAGTCTGTGAAATTTCTCATAGTAGGTGCCGGTTTCTCCGGAATCGTGGCCGCCCACCGACTCTCCAACGCTGGACACTCCTGTACTATCGTCGATCGCCGCCCGCACCTCGCCGGAAATGCATACGACTCCCATGACAAAGCCGGCGTCCTGATCCACAACTACGGCCCCCACTACTTCCGCACCAATTCCCAACGAATTCTCGACTACCTCTCCCGCTTCACCGAATGGAATCCGGTCGATTACACGATTAAATCCTTCACCGAAGGGAAATACTGGCACTTCCCCATCAACCTCAACACCTTCGAAGACCTCGTCGGCAAATCCGCCACAACCTCCGACTTCGAACAATACCTCACAAAAAACCGGCACCACATCCCGGACCCCAAAAACTCCGAGGAAGTCATCCTCTCCCAGGTCGGCTCCCGCCTCTACGAACTCTTTTTCGAAGGCTACACGCTCAAACAATGGAAACGCCACCCCCGCGAGCTTGACCCCTCCGTCTGCGGACGCATCCCGATCCGCACCAACCGCGACGACCGATACCTCTCCGAATCCTTCCAAGCCCTCCCCAAAAACGGCTACACAGCCCTTCTCGAAAACATCCTCGCGGACTCGCCCAACACGACACTCCATCTCAATACCGATTTCCAGGAAGCACGCGAAAAATTCCCCCACGACCACCTGATCTTCTCCGGCGCGATCGACGAATACTTCGACCGCCGCTTCGGCCCCCTGCCCTACCGCTCCCTTCGCTTCGAACACGAATCCTTCTCAGCCGCCCAACTCGCCACCCGCGAACCCATCTCCGGCAAACCCGGCTTCTGGCAGCCCGCCATGCAGGTCAACTATCCGGGAAAAGACATCCCCTTCACCCGCATCGTCGAGATCAAACACGCCACCGGCCAGAAAATCGACGCCTCTTCCATCGTCCGCGAATTCCCAACCGACTGGGACCTGTCCAAAGAACCCTACTACCCGGTCCCCGCTCCCGATGCCGCAGCAGCCTACCGGAAATACGCCGCTCTCGCCAAAGCGGAAACCAACACCACCTTCATCGGTCGCCTCGCCACCTACCGTTACTACAACATGGACCAAGTCACCGGCATGGCGCTCGCCGCCTCCGAAAAACTCATAAAACGCTTCGCGTAGCGCTTCCGCGCTGTCTAAAAGTCGGAAAGTCCAAGGTCTAAAGTCAAAAGTCCCCAAATCGCCCCAGCGATTTCAATCCCGACCTTCGACCTTCGACCTTCGACCTTCGACCTTCGACATTAAGACCTTCGACTTCTTTCTCCCATGAACAAAATCTTCGTCTCAGGCCACCGCGGCATGGTAGGTTCCGCCCTGGCCCGCCGCGCGACCGCCCTCAACATCGAAACCCTCGCAGCAACCCGCTCCGAACTCGACCTCACATCCCAGTCAGAAGTCTTCGATTTCCTCGAACGAAACCAACCCGACACAGTCATCATCGCAGCGGCAAAAGTCGGAGGCATCCATGCGAACTCCACTTACCCCGCTGATTTCATCTACGAAAACCTCGCGATCGCCGCGAACCTCATCGAGGGCTCCCGTCGTGCGAAAATCCCCCGCGTCCTGTTCCTCGGCTCGTCCTGCATATACCCGAAAATGGCGCCCCAGCCGATGCCGGAAGATTGCCTGCTGACCTCCCCACTCGAAACCACCAACGAAGCCTACGCGATCGCAAAAATCGCCGGCCTCAAGATGTGCCAGCACTACCGCGCCCAGCACGGCCTGCTCTACCACTCCGCAATGCCGACCAACCTCTACGGTCCCGGCGACAACTACCACGCTGAAAATTCCCACGTAATCCCCGCCCTCATCCGCCGTTTCCACGAAGCGAAACAAGCCGAAGCCCCATCCGTCACAATCTGGGGCACCGGAACCCCCTGCCGCGAGTTCCTCCACACCGACGACCTCGCCGAAGCCTGCTTCCATCTGCTTTCCTTGGAAAACCCGCCCGACTGGGTCAACGTCGGCACCGGCAAGGACCTCACCATCCTCGACCTCGCGAAGCTCATTGCCAAAACCGTCGGTTACTCAGGCGAAATCCTAACCGACCCCTCCAAACCCGACGGCACACCCAAAAAACTCCTCGATATATCACTCATCGAATCCACCGGCTGGTCTCCAAGAATCCCCTTCGAAAAGGGTCTCGCCGAAGCCTACGAAGATTTCCTCGCATCCCTCGAAAGCGGCAACGCCCGTCTATAGGTTGGTCAAAAGTCTGAATGTCAAAGAGTCGAAAGTCCCTTCATTCATGAACGCTCAGCGATTTGAAGATCTCAGGATTTGGCAGGACGCCAGAATCCAGGCCAACTCAATCTATGATTCTTTTGGCACCGAATCAGTTTCCGCCCGGGATTTCGGGTTCCGCGATCAGATCCAACGGTGCGGCGTATCTGTAATGAACAACATTGCGGAAGGATTCGAGCGGAAAAGCGACAAGGATTTCGCGAGATTCCTGGACATCGCCAAAGGCTCAAACGGCGAGGTCCATAGCATGTTCTATCTCGCCGAAGACCGAAACTACCTCCCGTTCGAACAAGCCGAACAAATGCGGAACTTCAGCGAAAAAATCAGCCGCTCCATCGAATCTCTCAACAAACACCTCCGCAAATAGCCAGCAGTTGGACCTTCGACCTTCCAACAAACTCTTCCCCATGAAACGCGCGCTAATAACCGGCATCACCGGCCAAGACGGCTCATACCTCGCCGAATTCCTGCTGGAAAAAGGCTACGAAGTCCACGGCATCAAACGCCGTGCCTCGTCATTCAATACCCAACGGATCGACCATATCTACGAGGACCCGCAGATGGAGCATTCCCGCTTCAAGCTTCATTACGGAGACCTCACCGACTCGTCGAACCTCACCCGCATCATTTCCGAAATTCAGCCGGACGAAGTCTACAACCTGGGCGCGCAATCACACGTCGCAGTCTCCTTCGAAGCCCCCGAATACACCTCCGACGTCGATGCAATGGGCACGCTCCGCCTCCTCGAAGCCATTCGCTTCCTCGGACTTGAGAAAAAAACCCGTTTCTACCAAGCCTCCACTTCCGAACTCTACGGATTGGTTAAGGAAACCCCACAAAAAGAAACCACCCCTTTCCACCCGCGCTCCCCATATGCTGTCGCCAAGATGTATGCCTACTGGATCACGGTGAACTACCGCGAATCCTATGGCATGTATGCTTGTAACGGCATCCTCTTCAACCACGAATCCCCACGCCGCGGCGAGACCTTCGTCACCCGCAAGATCACCCGTGCCATCGCCAACATCGCCCAAGGCCTTGAGGAATGCCTATTCCTCGGAAACATGGACGCTCTCCGCGACTGGGGCCACGCCAAAGACTACGTCCGCATGCAGTGGATGATGCTCCAGCAGGAAACGCCCGACGATTTTGTCATCGCCACCGGCAAACAGATCTCGGTGCGCGAATTCGTCCGAATGTCCGCCAAAGAAGCCGGTATCGAACTCGAATTCTCCGGCAAGGGCACCGACGAGATCGCCACTGTCACCTCCGCTGATCCGAATCTCGCCCCCGGTGCCAAAGTCGGCGACGTCATCGTCCGTGTCGATACCCGCTACTTCCGTCCCGCCGAAGTCGAAACTCTCCTCGGTGACCCAACCAAAGCGAAGGAAAAACTCGGCTGGACCCCCGAAATCACCGTCGAGGAAATGTGCGCCGAGATGGTCGCCTCCGACCTCGATACCGCACGCCAACACGCCCTCCTCACCGCCCACGGCCACCACATCTCAGTTGCCAAGGAATAAAAAACACGGATCGACCTTCGACCTCTGAATTTTTCTTGATAGTTGAATTTTGAAAATTAAAAACTTATGAAAATCACTAATATCTGCTGCCTCGGAGCCGGCTACGTCGGCGGTCCCACCATGGCGATGATCGCCGCAAAGTGCCCCGACATCCAAGTCAACGTCTGCGACTTCAACGAGGCTCGCATCGCCGCATGGAACTCCGACACACTTCCCGTCTATGAACCGGGTCTTAAGGAAATCGTCGAGTCCGTCCGCACCAAGAATCTGCATTTCACCACCGAAATCAAATCCGCCATCGCAGCAGCCGACCTGATCTTCGTTTGCGTCGGCACCCCTACCAAGTCCTACGGTATCGGAGCTGGCCGCGCAGCCGACCTCCGCTATATCGAATCCGCCGCCCGCTTGATTGCGGAAGTTTCCGAAGGCAACAAGATCATCGTCGAAAAATCAACCATCCCGGTAAAAACCGCCACCGCGATCCAGACGATCATTGCTGCCAATTGCACCTCGGGCGCGGCCTTCCAGGTTCTCTCAAACCCGGAATTCCTCGCCGAAGGCACCGCCGTGGCCGACATGGAAAACCCCGACCGTATCCTCATCGGCGGCGAGCAGACCCCCGAAGGTCAAGAGGCCCTCGAAGCACTTGTCTCCGTCTACTCTAATTGGGTCCCCCGCGACCGGATCATCACCACCAACCTCTGGTCCTCCGAGCTTTCCAAACTCGTCGCCAACGCCTTCCTCGCCCAGCGCATCTCTTCCATCAACGCCATCTCCGCACTTTGCGAAGCCACCGGAGCAGATGTCGATGAGGTCGGCCGAGCGATCGGAACCGACTCCCGGATCGGCCCGAAATTCCTCAAAGCCTCCGTCGGCTTCGGCGGCTCCTGCTTCCAGAAGGACATCCTCAATCTCGTATACCTCTGCGAATCCTTCAACCTTCCCGAAGCCGCCGCCTACTGGCGTTCCGTCGTCACCATGAACGACTGGCAGAAATCCCGCTTCGTCGAAAAGATCGTCCGCACCCTCTTCAACACCGTCTCCGGCAAACGCATCGCCATCCTCGGCTTCGCCTTCAAAAAAGACACCAACGACACACGCGAATCCGCCGCAATCAACATCTGCCGCGACCTCGTCGCCGAAAACGCACACGTCGTCATCTACGATCCGCAGGTAACCAAGGAAACCATACACCGCGACCTTCTCGAAGCTGGCGTCTCGCAGGATCTCATCAACTTCAATGTCGAAATCGCCGACGACCCCTACGCCGCGGTGAAGGACGCCCACGCCCTCGCCACCCTCACCGAGTGGGACGAATTCCGCGACCTCGACCTTAGCAAAATCTACGATCTCATGCTCAAACCCGCCTTCGTCTTCGACGGCCGCGCCATCCTCCCTGTCGAAGCCCTCGCCAAACACGGCTTCGACGCCTTCATCATCGGTAAAGGGCAATAGCCCTCGTCGAATGTCTAAAAGTCTGAAAGTCGTAAGACTAGACCTTAGACCTTAGACCTTAGACCTTAGACCTTAGACCTTAGACCTTAGACCTTAGACCTTAGACCTTAGACCTTAGACCTTAGACCTTAGACCTTAGACCTTAGACTATCGCAAAGCGATTCTTCGACTTTACAAAGCAGTCAGTCCAGAGTAGTCATTTCCCATGAAAGCTTCCGTCATGGACCTTCGCTACCGCACCAAGGAAATCCTGCGCGCCCTTGATGCCAAAGAAGAGATCATCCTCACCTATCGCGGTACTGAGAAAGGGAAAATCACCCCCATCGACAGCAAATGTTCGGACTCAGGAAGCCTCGGCAAACACCGAGCCATCGGGATGTGGTCGGATGACTCTGAAGCGGTGCCTGAAATGATCACCCGCATTCGCAAACCCCGGCCATGCTGATCGACACCGATGTCATGGTCTGGTGCCTACGGGGCAACCCCAAGGCGGTGAAAACCCTTTCAGCAATGAAATCCAGAGTGATCTCGCAGATCACACGCATGGAGCTTGTCGTCGGCTGCCGCTCCAAGACGGAAATCACCCTGCTCAGGCGTTTCCTTGCAGAAGAGAACTTCCACGTCAGCGCCCTGACCCATGAGATCGGAATTCGCGCCGACCTCTGGCTCGAACAAAAAAAACTGAGCCACGGCGTCGGTGTCGCCGACTCCCTGATCGCCGCCACCGCATCCACCCTCGGCCTGCCCCTTCTTACCGGAAACGCCAAACACTTCCGTTGCTTCGAACAGCTCGAAGTGAAAAAATTCACGCCCTAACATCACTGAATCAACCCCATCTTCCTTGGAGTTTAAAATTTAGAGTTTAACCATGAACATCCACCCAGAATTTCATCGCTTCCTCAATCGCTACGACAAACAGAACCTGCTCAAACAAAAAGGCGTGGTGATATGGATGTCCGGGCTATCTGGCTCAGGCAAATCCACCATCGCCAATGCCGCCGAGCGAGTCCTCCACCAACAGGGCCACTTCACCGTCATCCTCGATGGCGACAACCTCCGAACCGGCCTCAACGCGAACCTCGGATTCTCCGATGATGACCGCCTCGAAAACATACGCCGCTTCGCCGAAGTCGCAAAAATTCTAGTCGACAACGGGATCATTGTCTTCGTCTCAGCCATCACTCCCCGCGGAGAACTCCGCGATCTCGCACGTGGAATCCTGGGAGAGGAAAATCTCTTCGAGATCTACGTCAAAGCCTCCTATGCCGCGTGCGAAGAACGCGATGTCAAAGGTCTCTACGCAAAAGCAGCGCGTGGCGAAATCCAGCACTTCACGGGAAAAGACGGCTCCTTCGAGCCTCCACAAACTCCCGACCTCACCCTGGATACCGAAACTCTTTCCATCGAAGACGCCGCAATCGAACTACTCGAAGCAGTCCTTCCCAAAATCACCCGGTAGCGGCGATTTTCAATTCCACAGAACTCAGAGTCCAGAGTCCAGAGTCCAGAGCACAGAGCACAGAGCACAGAGCACAGAGCACAGAGCACAGAGCACAGAGCCTTCAAACTGAAAACTAGCAATCTAGCAATCTTCTTCCACTCGGCACTCAGCTCTAGCAACTTCCCCATCCTTACAAACTCACCCGTTTTACTAATTATCTCTTGACCCAAGCTTGGACTTCACCCAAACACACCGCATCCAACGCCACTGATCACTGATCACTCGGCACTCATCACTTCATCCAATGCCCAACTACAACCTATCCCACCTCGACCAACTCGAATCCGAGGCCATTTTCATCCTCCGCGAAACCGCCGCCCAGTTCGAGAACCCCGGCTTGCTTTTCTCTGCCGGAAAAGACTCCGTCGTCATGGCATGGCTCGCGAAAAAAGCCTTCCATCCGGCACGCTTGCCATTCCCGCTCGTGCATGTCGATACCGGCCACAATTTCCCTGAAACCATCACCTACCGTGACGAATTTGCCGAAAAACTCGGCGCGCGTCTTGTGATTGGTTCGGTCCAGAAATCCATCGATGACGGCCGGGTGTCCGAAGAAACCGGAGCGGACGCCTCACGCAACCGCCTCCAAACCACCACCTTGCTCGATACCATCGAAGAGCACAAATTCGATGCGGTCCTCGGCGGCGGCCGTCGTGACGAGGAAAAAGCACGCGCCAAAGAACGCTTCTTCTCGCACCGCGACGACTTCGGCCAATGGGACCCGAAAAACCAGCGCCCGGAACTCTGGAACCTCTTCAACGGTCGTATGCAACCCGGCGAACATTTCCGCGTCTTCCCGCTCTCCAACTTTACCGAAATGGACATCTGGATGTACATGCACCGCGAGGGCATCGTCTTACCAAGCCTCTACTACGCGCACCAACGCGATACCGTCGTCCGCAACGGCACTATCCTCGCCGTCAGCGAATTCGTCCAACCACGCGATGGCGAAGAAGTCGTCAACCGCACCATCCGCTTCCGCACCATGGGCGACGCCACCATCACCGGCGCCGTCGAATCCGAAGCGGACACCATGGAGAAAATCATCGAAGAAGTCGCCGCCGCCCGCCAAACCGAACGCGGCAACCGAACCGACGACAAACGCTCCGAAACCTCAATGGAAGACCGCAAAAAAGAAGGTTATTTCTGATCCTCAGAAATAACCTGTCAAAGGTCTAAACGTCAAAAGTCAAAAGTCCCCAAATCGCCCCAGCAATTTCAATCCCAACTTTCGACCTTCGACCTTCGACTTTCGACCTTCGACCTTCGACCTTCGACCTTCGACCTTAGACCTTAGACCTTAGACCTTAGACTCAACTTTCAGCTTTTCAGTTTTCAGCATTTACCTAAAAATGGACCTACTTAGATTCACTACCGCCGGTTCCGTCGATGACGGCAAATCCACCCTCATCGGTCGCCTCCTTTACGATTCCAAATCGATCTTCGAAGATCAGATGGAAGCGATGGAACAATCATCGAAAAAGCGCGGCGATGAACACGTCAACCTCGCCCTCCTGACCGACGGCCTCAAGGCCGAGCGCGAACAGGGCATCACCATCGACGTCGCCTACCGCTACTTCGCCACTCCGAAGCGCAAGTTCATCATCGCGGACACCCCCGGCCACACCCAATACACGCGCAACATGGTGACCGGCGCTTCCACCGCCAACGTAGCCATCATTCTGATCGACGCACGCAAGGGAGTCATTGAACAAACCAAACGCCACTCCTTCATCGCGAACTTGCTTCGCATCCAGCACCTCGTCGTCGCGGTCAATAAAATGGATCTCGTCGACTACTCCGAAGACGTTTTCAACACGATCGTTGAGTCCTATCGGGAATTCGCCTCGCGCCTGGACAGCGTCGTCGAAATCACCGCGATCCCGATCTCCGCTCTCAATG
>Ga0222668_1000672_pt1 | contig 19462 bp, 26 predicted proteins | sample AntAcemetagen728_FD_179823 | JGI IMG/M metagenome (GOLD analysis project Ga0222668, IMG submission 179823) | Saline water microbial communities from Ace Lake, Antarctica - #728 | ecosystem: Environmental > Aquatic > Non-marine Saline and Alkaline > Saline | place: Antarctica: Ace Lake... | reverse complement strand
GATTTATCTATAAATACTCTTACAAGATCAACAAGATCAAACAAATCTAATCCTTTTGCGTCATTGTATATTCTTTGCCAAGGCATTTCTTTATGACCAGCATATGAATCAGACTTACTATAAGGATTAGGTGGTACTTCAAATGTATTACCATCTCTTGTACTGTTTGATCTATCATAATAAAAGCCTTCTGTTTTATCTTTAGATGTATATTCTCTCCAATAATTTTTAGCTTGGTTTTCAATACCAGAATCTAGTTTTTGGCTCATTAATAACCCAATAGGTTTATTTGTTTCTGGATGTAAAAATACTAATTGTGTTCCATATGTAGAGCCTTCTGTAGCAAGTAATTTAGCTTTTTTAACTTTACCATCTACATCAGTAAACTTGGATAGTATTTGATATGCTTTTCTATTAAACTGTACAAATGTATTTCCTACTCTACCTACTAATACATCTACCTTTGATAACGATCCTTTTTTAATAGCAAACATAACATCAATTTTTTTATGTTGTTCTGTAAGACCTTTAAATAATTTAGCTTTTATTTCTTTACCTGTTTTAAATAAACCTTTGTAAGCTAATTTTTCATTTTTAAGAGTGTCAAAGTATTTAGACATTGTAGGATAAAATGATTTTTCAATTAACATATGACCATCACTAACTACTGTGCGATCAACAGTTTCTATTTTTTCTCTATCACCTAATTCTTTTAATGTTTCTGCTGGATTAGCTTTATATGGTTTTTCACTTTTTCCTACTTCACCTTTATTAACTATATCACCTTTTTTACCAGTTAATTTATATTTTGGTGCTGTTTCTTTATCAAGTTTTATTAACTCAATTATGTCTGCTTCAAACTGACCACTTTCTTGTTTTTTTATAAAATCATCTTTTTTAATTTCTTTAATTTCTATTTTGTTGTTTTTATTAATAACAACTTCTTTTTCTACTGCATCTATTTTTCTAACTTGTGCTTCTAATACTTGTACAGTTTCACCATTAGGTTTTTTAACAACTAATATAAGATCACTTCCTATAGCTTCTTTAGCTACTACAACTCCTGTATCTCCACCATGAGCTGATATGTGTACATTTTCATTTAATTTATATTTAGGTGCAGGGAGTAATTTTATATCAGCAGTTTTTTCCATACCTTTAATTATCTTTTTATTTGCATTTAAAATAATATCAGGTACTTCACCTTTTCTTAAAGATTCTAATACTGTATGGTCTGCAAGTGCAAGAGTAACCATGTCTTTAGGATGTACAGCATATTTTCTATAAATAGTTTTTAAAGCACCAACCGATCTAATACCTGCGTGTAAACCAAATATTAAAACTGTAGCATGGGCAAAATCATTTTTAGTAGGCATATGTCCTTCTAATAAAGCACCTAGAGTTACCATAGTAGTTATTTCAGCACCTAACCTTGCAGTTGTTGTACCAGCCCTACCTGCTAAACTTGGCCCTAACCTTGGCCCAACTACTTTAGTAACTTTACTTCCCACACCCAATGTAGCTCCACCTATAACCGCAGCCTTTGTTCCTGTTACCGCAGTTTTAACGGTAAAAAAATGTTTTAAAAATTGTTTAATATTAGAAACTTCTCCAGATTTTTCTCCATCTATTGCTCTCATATATGAATCTCTAATAACTTCTGGAGCAGCAAATGCACCTGCACCACAAACAACTGGAGCTGCTACAGCACCTAATCCACCAGTTGCAGCAGTTGCCGCACCAGTTGCTGCAAAACATCCACCAATCATCCAAGGTAAATCATTTGCTAATGTAACAACTGATTGTATTACCTCTCTACCAAATGTTTGTTCTTGATGCATAAAAGTTTTTCTATATATCTCTTGTATATCTTCTATTTTTAAATTTTTTCCTTTTGCTTCTATAAGCTCGGTATAATCTTGATGGAAGTTTTCTATAAAACCATTAACTGATAAATTGTAACCATTAGTAAATACACTATATGTTCCTTGACCACCTAATGCTTTTACAATATTATCTCCAACTTTAGGTATTGCTGATAATCCTTTAGTTATAATATTATCAGATGGTAAAAATGGTAATTGTCCATTTTGATAAATATATTTATCTGTACCCCAAGTATCAAAATATTTATCAATTCTATCATTTAATGCTTGACTAATTTCACCAGTAACATGATCTTTTCTATATAATTCTTTTAGAGCTTCTACATCATTATCTACCATAATTCTTTTTAACAAAGCATCTGTACCAGGTCTTTCTAATAAACCTGCTATTGTTAATGCTCTTTGTTGGTCAGGAGTTAATTTCATTACATCCATATGTTCATATGCTTCTATCATCCAATCTTCTGTCATCCAGCTTGGATCATTTCTATGCATAATATTTCCTAACCTGTTTAAATTAGTTTTCAATGTATCTTTTGTTAATTGAAAATATCCTGCTGCTGAACTATTTTCATTTTTAATATTTCTATTATCTGATTCTATAGATGATATAAAACTTGCTGCTTCATTTAATCTTCCTACTTCCCAATCATTTACATTAAATGTAAGTTTTGCATGAGCTAATAGAGGTAAAGTTGATTCACCTGTTGTAGTATTTGTATTAAGAATTTTTACTGTAGCTTCTTTTTCTTGCTTTTTAACTAATCTTTCTTCTTCTAGTTTAAGTAATTTTTCTACTTCAATTTTTTGAAATTCATCTGGTGGTATTGTATATTTTTGTTTATCAGTATTGTAACCTACATTACCTTCAAGGATATCTCTGGCTTCCATTGCCTCTAACATTTTTTTTTGATCTTCATTTAGTAATGTTTCAATTACAGTTAAATCAGAATCATCTAAAAATTTTGTACTTTCTTTATCTACATCAGGTTTATTTTTATCAAACCATTCATTTGCATAACCAACTTTTCCATCATCATTATCTAAAAATAATTTTTTAGCATTTTCATACATTAATGAAATTTGCTCTTGTTCAGCTTCAATTAAGTTATTGTAATTAGTACCATCTATATTTTTAGTATGGTTATCATTAATTAAATTAGTATTAATGATGTTCTCGTTTTGTTTATTAGTTTTATTTTCTAATGCAGTTTTTTTACCTAGTTCTTCATGTTGAGGAAAAACATCAGAAACAGCTGATGACATATCTTTAGAGGTAATAGCTTTACTACTTGTTTGTTTAAGACCATATGCTTCATTAATATCAAAATCACTAAACCCAGCAGTTTTTAAATATTGTCTTTGATTATCTATCCAATCAACTACTTGTGTATCGTTAAAACCTGCTTGTTTAAGCATTAATGGTGTAAATCTTGTACCCATATTATTCTTCTTTCGGTGTAATAATAAAAGAATTCATATCTAAAGAATCTGTTACAAAATTACCTGTTCCCCATTCTGGTAGATATTTATCCTTATTATTTTTAGTAACTTTTTGTACTCTTTCAATATATGAAAAAACACTTTCTCCTTCATTTTTTGTAGGTAATTGTACTGATGGTGTAGTAGAAGTTTTAAACCTAAAATATACATATGGATCAAACGAATAATCAAAACCATTTTTTGTAATTGCTGATACTGCTATTTCTTCATCTGCACTTAAAATTCCCATCCAATTTTTATCAATTTCTTCTTTAACTCTAGCTTTATAAACTCCTATAAGATCATTTAAAATATAATTAGGACTTTTTTCATCCATTAACATTTCTTTAATACTTATATTTTTACTTTCACCTTCTGCAACCATAGCAAACATTTGATTCATAGCAGCATATACTTCTTTAGGCATTTTACTATCTGATAAAAGTTGAGATAACATATCAGCAGCACTTCCTGATTTATTAGAATTAAAACTACCTACCATTGCTGAAATATTAAAATCATCAACATTTAATTCTTTTGCTAATACACTTATTGCGTTTTTAGTTACTGTTTTTTTCCATTGATGTCTTTCTTTAGTATTTTCTTTAGCATTATTTAATAAAGTAGTAGCATATTCTGGTTTTATATGACCATCAGCCATTGCATTATTAATAATAGCATACTCTCCTTTTGTATCAATAAAACCACCATTAACTAAATAAGTCAATGTTGCTTTAACTTGTAAACCAGTAGGACTTTCATGTGTAGCTGTTCCACTAGCAAGATTATTTAATGTTGTATTGTATGCTGTTTTGAATGTTCTTTTAAGTTCTGGTGATAAACTAGCATCTGCTTCTAAATCTTTAAGAAAATTCTTACTATATTCAATTCCTTTTACTGAATTAGAAGCTATAGCTATTAGTTGATTAGTAAAAGTTTCATTAGATACTAATTGTTTTGCATCTTTTCTACTATCATATATAGCTTGTTGTGTAGTTGATTTTTCTTTTGCCCAGCTTAATAAAGATTCTTTTGTATCTTTTGGCATAGTTTTACCAAAATATTCTTGTGTAGATTTAGTTGAATTTAATTCATTATAGATTGATTTATAATCAACTTCTTCTAATCCAGTCATATCATCTACATAATTTTTATCAGCTGATATTACTTTTTTCCATACTTTGTCTTGTATCATTTTTAAATGAGATTCATAATCAACTGGAATTCCTAATGCGTCAGCTCTTATAAATCTTTCTTTTTCTTGTTTAATTAGTAATTCTGTTGACATCCAAATATTAGGAGTAACAGGTTGATTATCTAAATTTGTTGTAAATTCAGCATTAGTAGAATTAAAATTCATTTGTGCTTCTGCTAATACTTTTCTTCTTCTTGTAGTTCGCATAGTTTGTGAACCATTATTAATAACTGTGTATAAATCAGATTTCCATATAGCAAAGGCATCATCATCATTTTTGTAAATTTTTTTATATTTATCTTCTAATTTTTTAACTCCAGAATTATAAACTCCATTATAACTTTCCATTGTTCCATCCGTAGAAAGTTTTGGATTATCATTAATATTTTCTAATAATGAATTAATATCACCTTGTAAATTTGCTTTATTAAGTGTATTTTTATTATCTACTCTTTGAGCTTCAATTTTATTACTATGTGCGGCAATTTTTTGACCAATAAAGTCTAATGTATTAGTTACTTTATCATAATCAATTTTATTACTTTGAACAGCACTCAACATACTGCTACCTCTATCTCCAACAGAAGGTGCTGCTATTTCACCTCTAGGTATTTTTATTGCCATTTACTTCCTCGTAAGTTATTCTATATTGTGCTGGACTAAATTCTTTTTGTTCTGTTAAATTTCCATTTTTAGTTAAAGTCCATGCTTTAAATTCTTCATCTGTTTTTGGTACTTTTTTACTATATCCTTCAAATATCATTGTATCATTATCCCATACTTTTATTTTAAACATACTTATACTGTAGTTTTACTTGTTGAATAAGCATTGGTCATTCCACTTAATAAACTAGTTTTTCTATCCCATGATTCTTTTGCTAATGCACCTGCAAGTCTTACATCCATAGTTCTTAAATCCATTTCTACACCTTTATCTATCCAAAATAAAGTATCTTCTAAATTTTCTATAACACTTTCTTGTTCCATTAAACTTGAACCTGAAAATTGTATTCCTCTTGCACCAATAGTAGCTCTTTTTTCACTTAATAATTTTGCAGCTTGTTTATTAGCCATAATAGTATCTTGTGTTTTTTTAATGTTTAAATGGTATTGATCCCATGCCGCAGCTGCTTTTATTTGTTTAGACTGTTGAAGGCTTCCCATGTAAGACATTCCTGTACTTAAAGCCATCATTCCTGCAACTATGTACATTGGATTAAAAGAAGGTATTCCTGTTTCTTTAACTCTTTCTCCAGAACCACCTAAATTTTTTAATATTTGTTCTTCATCTTTATTAATGTATGCAAGAAACTCACCTTTAGGTGCATATTGTTCTAATAATTTTTTAGCTTCTATTATTTTATTATTCATATTAATCACTTGTTACTAATGTTCCTGTTATACCTAAAACTGTCATAGGTAGTGGTTGTGTTTGTTCAATTTCTATTTGACCATCTCTATTCCATCCTAGATTACTTACTCTTTTATCTCCAGTAAATTCTGCTATGTCTTGCCCCATTGGTGTAGAAGATGATCTAAAAGGTATTTGATCTCCATTAACAGTTAAACCTACACTTTTATATAATCTTACCACAACTTCATTATATCTTTTTTTCCTTGCTTGTGCAGTACCTGCTTGTGATCCTGATTCAATTCTCATAGTTTTAATTTTAGATGTATAACCAAGGCCAATTTCAATACTTTTAAAACTTGCTGATGTAGGTAGTGTAACACTAATACTACCCCCTGTAACTGTTTGATTTGGAAATACTGCATCTCCTACTAATACTTGTACGGATTCCCCTTCAAGATGGTTTAATCCTGTTACTACTGTTAGTCCATCATTTACTAATGCAGATAATGTACAATCCATATTTAATGTTGGGTCTAGATATTCTATGTATTGTCTTTTAGTATCATTAATTCTTCTTTCGCATATTATCCAAACTTGGTTTTCAAGTGTTTCATTTATTGAAGTTATACTTTTTATTTTAGCTTTTGTTGATAAAGAGTGACTTGCACCAATACCATCTGATATTCTTTTAATTGTTCTATCTACTGCTTGTGCATAAGTATCTGCTAGTTCTAATGTATTAGCATCTCTAGCAAAAACATAATATGTTCCACCTTCTGTTAATTCTGGTATTTTAGTTCCACCACCAGCACTATAAGTTACTTCATCTCCTGTAGATAATCCATGTGCTGTTATAGTAATGTATCCATTAAAATTAGCATCATTAAGATAATCAAGAACTCCAGTTGCACCATTAAATATAAATTTATTAGAACCACCAAAAATATGTCTATGCCATGCAACAACATCTTCTTCTCTATGGTATGTCATTCCTAATAATGTTCCATCAGTTCTTGCAGCCCAATAAATAGAATCTGGCTCTTGTGCGTAATCAACATCAACAATTCCTGTATCTGTTATATGTTCAGCAAGTAATGTCATATCTGGTGCTTGATATGCATCATCTTCAAAACGATATGCAAATGATCTAACTTTTCTTTGTTGTCTTTGTACAAATAAAACTTCACTACCTATTTGAATTGGTTGTGTTGTATATCCGCCATATGTAGTTTGTTGTGCAATATTAACATTGTCGGGCTTTAGAGGCTCACCAGCAGGTCTTCCAACTTTAAATTCACCACCAACAGTACCTACAATTAAATCTCTAGAAGGTGCTAACCATCTAATAACATTTACTTTGTTGGCTGCTATTGTATAAATAAATGCATCTGCTGCACTTCCATCTCCTACATCAAATTCTTCATATAAACCAGATTCACTTGCCCATATAGTTTGAGGATAACTTGATGACCCCCCAAATACTAATCTTTGTTCAAAAAATGATACTGTTCTAGGATAACCTGTTGTTGCAGACCATGCTCCTAATGACCAAACCGCAGCCCCTGATCCTGTTGCAGCTACAGTAATAGTCCATGTTACAACAGTTGTGCTAGTTCTCGCTGTAATTTCTCCCCATCCATCTCCTAATTTTACCAATCTACCTACATCAGTAGTTTGAAAACCAGTTCCACTATTAATTCCCGTTATAGCAGATGCTGTTAAAGTTCTTCCCGTTCCTACTGTTGTTGCACTTGTTGTTAGTGTTGTTGCTGTTGTATTTGTATCAAGAAAAGGGCCAACTTGAAAATCAACATCATCTAAAGTCCATGTTGTATGAGCTGTTCTTGATAATTTTGCAGGGGGATGATTTGGATGTACAATATACATAACATCTGCTGATTGTGTAAATTGTAATTCACTTAATTCTGCTGATGTATATGTTGTTGCTATTTCATATGTTTTAGATGCAGTTCCACCAGAACTATAAGCATCATAACTTGTGCTATCTTCACCAGTTAATTCAAATGTATTAGTTGTAGAACTTGCAACTGTAAATCTTCTTCCATTAAGTCTAGTCATTCCTACTACACCTGCAATCCAGACATCATTTCCATTTGAAAAACCATGACTAGTAGATGTAACTACAGCAGGATTAGCTGCTGTAATAGCTGTTATAGTTTTTGCAGCTTCTGTTATTTGACCATTATCTTTTAAAAATCTTATATAATTGTTTCCAAACTCTAAAACATATGCTTGTGTAATATTAAACTCAAAAGAAATTAATCTAGTAATTGCAGTTGAATCTTTTACTTCACAAACAAATCTACTTCCATTTCTTCTTGACACTCCACCTTGTGGAAATACTGTCATGTTTTCAAGTGTTTCTACACCATTGCTATATTTTTTAAAATCAACTTGACCAGCAAGTTTAGGTGTTAATTCTCCAGCAGTAAAGTTGGTTTGGAAAGGATGTACTCTAGCCATTAAGCCTTCCTAAAGTCAGTAAAAGTATCAGAAACAAGGTCATCAATAAAGCCCTCTTGTCCATCTATACTTCTTGCATCAGAAAGTTTTAGTTGGTAAAGTTTTTGCATTTTGTCTTGTAAAGATACACTATTAGTTATTGGGTAACATAAGTCTAATGCTAATTTTGCAGTTAATACATCTACAAATAATGCATCAAATTGTGTTGTATCTGTTATTCTTGCTACATATAAAATTTTAGCTGTACCTTCATCTGTTAATAATACCCTACCTTGTGTAGAATAATTTTCTACTTTGAAAATATAATCTTCATATTCCATTCCTAAAACTCTTAAACAATAAGGGCTAGTTGGTAATGAATATTGATATGCAAAACCATATGATGGTGTATCTGATAGTTGTGCTAATGATGTTCTTGTGATTGCAAAATTCCAAGGATGTAATCTTAATACTGCATCTCTTGCATCTGCGTAAAATGCATTACAAAGTCTTGCTCTTTCAGTATCATCTGTCAAAGATGTAATAGCACTATCACCTAATCTTCTTAATGCGTTTGAACAAATTGATACTTCTGTAGCCATAATTTTTTAAGTTTATAAAAGGGGCGAGTATAATCCCGCCCCTAATAATTGTTATTACTAATCTACTATGTAAGTGATTGTACCAGATAGATCATCTCCATCTGCTAAAGCACCAATTGATTTAGCAGTAATAATTACTCCTTCTTTAGAAGAAAAAGTAGTATTTCCACCAAGCAATTTACCTGCTGCTGTGTTACTTTCCATTGAAAAATAACCAGCAGTATCAACGTCTAGACCATCTACAATGCCATCAACATCAACAGCAACCTCTGCTCCATCTGCGTCATTGTATGCAACCCATCCGATATCCATTGTATTTGAACCATCAGTCCAGTTACAATAAAATCTAGATGAACCACCTATGATTTTAACTGTTCCTGCTGGAAGTTTTCCCAGCACGACAATTGATCCTGCATCACCAGTACCGTCTTGATCGTGAGTAAAAGTTAAACTTCTTAACTTACCCTTATCATTAACAGCATTAGCAGTTACAAGAGGAGTAGCTATTCTATTAGTGTACTCGGCACTATTTTGTGTTGTTACAGCCATATCTATATACTCCTATTACTCTGTACAAGCAATTTCAACCATTTTTTCGTCTTCTACTCTCGTAGCTCCGATTGTCATGGATAAAAATACTTGTGTTGCATAGTTCTTATCAGCTCTTTCAGATATCTTTGTAGATATATCTGATCCAACTGCTAATCCTAATGCAGATTGATTGAATGCTAATACTTGTCTATTGCCATTAGCATCTGTTCCAAGTCTTTCTGTTCTGATAAACTTGAAGCCCATGAATGAATCAATTTGACCTTGTACTAGTGCTTTTACTGAATTAAAATCAGAAGAAGTAATACTTGTTATTGCTAACAAATCAGAAATCTGACTTGCTGAACATACAAGATATTTAGCTTCGTCTGGGTTTGTTTCAGCGGCATCTAAAATTTCTTTAGCAGAAATTAATTTTGCTACTGATAATCCAGCTGAACCATGAGCAACTTTTTGACCTGGTGGTAAAACAATTGTAGTTCCACCTGCAACTCCGCCAAGTGCATTGCCAGTAGCTGCCGCAATAATTGCGTCATCCATAGCTCTACCCATTGCGTATGCTCCAGCCTGTGCATATTCAGATTGTGGAGATATAAGCATTCTTACTTTATCTTCATTATCAATTAAATCTGCCCAGTCGTAGTCGTTCATTGTCACTTTTCTTCTACTATGCGGAGTATCTACTCTTGGAGTATCAGAATGTCGTGACGTTCTTAATTGTGCTGCAGTTGACCCAATTCTTTCAAAAAAGTGTGCTTTCCCTGTAACTGTTTCAGTTTTAACCGCACCTCTTAATCTAGAACCTTTTTGTTGAGCCAAATGAAACACATTACTTTTGTATTGTTCTACAAAAGCCGTTGTTATTTGTGTTGACATTTTTTTGTCCTTTTTTTAAAAGTTAAGAATAGTGGGAATAATATAACTACTAATCCATATTCCATATTATCGGTCTTTGTCCTTGCGGGAAACCTTATCGTAAACGATACGATCAGATCGGAAGTTTAAAGCCAATCACGGCTACTTCTCCGTTCTCCTAAAATAGGGCGAATTAGATTTTATAATTATAGCAAATTTTTAACTATTTGCCAAACCTTTTTTCATGTAATTGACGCATATACTCAACTCTATTCATATGATCTTTATGCATATTATCATGGTAGGGATCGGTAGCATTACTAAAGATATTATCTATTTCAGATTGTGCATCTAATGGTGAAGTAGCTAGACTATTATTTTGTGTATTTTTAGCCATGTCTTCTGTTACTTCTGAACCTAATCTAGCAAACAATTTAATGACTGCTGGTATATTACCTGCTTCTCCATTCATTAATTCATTTAGTTCTTCATTACCATAAACTTGTAATGCTCTTTGTGCATTCCTAACTTGTTTATCATAATCATATCCCCATTCTTTTTTTAATGTATCTTCTGTAGCTTGTTTTGTTGCAGATAAATTAGTTGATTGTCTTTGTAATTCATGGTCAACAGATTTAACTTGAAAGTCTATTAATGCTTTTGTTTGTTCATTATTTAATCCTATTTGATGTGCAACATTTCTAAACTCTTTAACTTGATCTTCATTAAAATGACTTTTATGAGTATCTGGAATAGTAAAATCATATGCTTCTCCAGATTCTGGTCTTCCTAATTTAGTATAAAGTTCTGATCTTTCTTCATCAGTTTTAGGTATAGGTATTCTACTACCTAATACTTTTTGTTGATGTACTACTGTTTTAGCAAGACTTTCTACATCTTTAAAGTTTTGCAAAGTTGCATCATTTTTAAGTTCATCTGGTAATGATGATCTCCAATCTCCTTGATTATCACTTCCCGATCCCAAAATTGTATTTTCTACTGGATTGTCGTTAGTGGTCGTTTGTTCATCAGCCATTTTTATTTTCCTTCATTAGATTGATTATTCTTATTATTACCGATCTTTGTCCTTCTCGGTATGAAGTTTCATAAGAATCATTTTTTGTATATGATCCTCTATGATAATAAGCAGATGTTATATCTGCTAATACTCTTTCACCTTCTTTAGATGAAAATGTAATTTGATAATCTTGTTTTAATTGTTTTAAATCTTCGTCACTATCAGCCATTAAATTAGACCTTCTTCTTGTGCTGCCTGTTCAGCTTGTGCCATACCTTCTTGTGCTTCTGGTGTACCTAATTCTGACATAGCTTGACCTTGTGTTAAAGCAGCTTGTGCGGCTTGTTGTTGTTGTTCAGCTTGTTGTTGTGCCATTTGTGCTTGTTGTCTTTGTTCTCTTAATTCTTCAACTTCATCTCTTGCTCTTAAAATAATTTTTGGAACACCTAATAAATCACCTCTTAATCTTATTGCTTCATCATGGTTTATGTTATCCATAATTGAAGGATCAATTTGTACTACATTCATTGCTAATGCATATAATCTATCAATAGCAACTGATTCTTCCATTCTTTGTGAACGAGCAAGTGGCCCAACATATTCTATATCTATTTTTTGTCCTTTAATAACGTCTGGCTCTGGTAATAATCCACCTGCTCTTAACATGATACCAAATGTTCTTTCAATTAATGGATTTAAAAATTCTGTTTGAAATCTTCCTAAAGTTGGCCCAAGTAATCTTTGCATTAATTCATATCTAACTTGCACTTCTGTAGCTGTCATTTGTGGGCCATCTTGTAATTGTAATTGATCTGAATAATATGCTTGTCTAATAGATGTTCTTAATTGATTTTCTTTCAAATCAGTTATTTGCCAATTAGAACCTATTTGTAATGGTTTAATAGCACCATCATGTCTAACTACTGTAACACCGCCAGGTGTCATTCTTACTCTACCAATTACACCATCATCTTGAACAAGTAATGGTGGATCAATAGCTTTTGCCCATGCTTTTAATCCTATTTCAACTGCTTTGTTTAAAGTTTTAATATCTGGTAATGCATTGTAACTTGGTGATCTTCCAAAAATTTCACCTGTTGCTTTAGACCATCTTGGTACTAAATATGGAAATTCGTTATAACCACCAGTACGAACAACCATTTTATCTTCTGTGCAAACATGACAACTATGTACAGGTAATTTTGTAGATGATTTACCTACTGCTCTTTCATAATCTTCTGTTGGTTCAACTGCGTGTATAAAATTAAATTCTTTGTCTGGTTTTTCTTTTACAGATTCTAATATTTTTTCACCAACATTTTCTTCGCCAAATTCTTGTATTGCTTGTCTAGCTGTTAATTTATATTTTCTATAAAGTGTATCTACTTTACCATTAATATTTTCTTGAATAAAATATTCTGCTATATGTAAACAATTAAAATGTATTCCTTCTTTATCAAAACCTTTACTTCCTTCTTCTACAAATATTGCACCTGTACCTATTGATACTAAATCTAAATATAATTCATGCACTTCTGTATTAAAATTAGATTCATTAAAAATTTCATACATTCTTTTAGCAGAATCTTCTAACCACAATTGAACATCTCTATTTTGATTTGTTTCTGTATCTCTTAATTTTAAATGAAACCAAGGTAATGATGCTGACGTAAGTGTACCTTGTAAACTTGCTGCTAATAAATTGTTTGCAGTTATTGCTGTACTATCATATAATACTTCGGTTCTTTTTTCACCTTTAGAACGAACAAAGGTAACATCTGCTTTTCTTGGCATTACATAATCTAATATTTCTTGCCAATGATCTTCCCAAGTTGATCTAATAGATTCTAAATTAGCACATCTTTTTTTTATATACTCAAATGTTGCCATAAATTATTTAATATTTTTTTCCACCTAAAAGTGATCCAGATGTATCTGCTTCTTCTGTTACACCTTTTCCTGATGTAAGAATAGTTCCGTATTGGCCTTTTCTTTTTACACCCATAGCTTTTGATGTTTCACTTGCTAATTTAGCTTCTGATGCATCTAACTTATCTTGAACTGATGTATCTACTGCTGGTGGCATTTGTGGTTGTGGTTTTCCGCCCATAATTATTCCTTTATTTTTATATCCATTTACATTCTTCTTTTAACATACCAAATACAGCTGCATCAACAAATTCATTATCAATTTTCATAACTTGTCTTATGACACCTTCTTTAGTCCATCCAGTTCCAGACAAAATTCTTTCATTGCGTTTAAAGCCATTTTTACAAACAGCTGTCATTCTTCCACAATTAATTTGTCTAAAACCATAGTCAAAAACATATCTTATATGCTTTCTAGTAAATAATCTAGGACTTTCTAAAGCTAAATGGACATAAATATTATGACCATCAAAATCTGTAAAAAGAAAACCACCTAATATTTTATTATTTTCTATAAATCCAATATATGAAAATTGATCTCCTATATCAGCAGATATATGACATTTTTTTTTAAGATACTCTCCAATTGGTTTCCGCCAACTGTCGTCAGTAACTGTTTTAATCACTTAAATTTTTTTTCTTTTTTGAACAACTCCACCAAGAACAGTTTTAGAAACATTAGCTTCGTCTTCTATTCCTTGTTGACTTGTTAAAACACTAGAACTACCATATCCACCAGATGCTAAAGTTTGTCTAGATTTATCTTTTGCTGTTGCTGCAACAGGTGCTGTTTGTACAGGTGTTACTACTTGTACTGGTGAAGATGGTTGACTAAACATTCTTGTTATTGATCTTATAAATCCGCCCATAAATCCTTTTTAGTTAAACACGTTAAATTCAGAATCAGTTTGAAATTGCATAGGCTGATAGTTTTTAATTCTTGCTTTTCTTAATGACATTACGCAATATCTCATTGCAGATATTACATCATCATGTGCAGGAACTATTTTACCATCTTTTCTATGATACATCCTTAATTCTTCTAATAGTTTACTTTGATTTCTAAAAATTTTCAACCTTTTAGTTTGCATTCTTGTTAATATCTCCATAATACCTGCTTCTACAGAATTTCCACCACTTCCTTCTTTCATTCCATTTGAAGGTGGATTACTAAAATGATCTCTTAACATATTAACACTTTCTCTTTTATATTGATCTGTAAGATTTTTTCCCGATCCTTTATCTGCTTGTCTTCCATCCATAGGCCATACTACAGGAATCCATTTACCTCTACCATTTATAGCAGATGCATGAACGGGTACTGTTTCTTGCCTCATAGCATAACAATCATAAATATATACAATATCAGTATCTCTATCCCATGTTATCCAGACAACAGCAGTAGGGTGATCCCATCCAAAATCTATTCCACACAATCTGGGCCAATGAGTAGGTATATCTATAGGATCGCATAATATATCTTCTTCTACTATCGGGAATACTAAACCAGAACCTAATTGTGGAATACCTCTTTCTCTCATTTTTCTTTCGTGTGGTGGTAATGCAGATAAAATTTGTTCTCTAATTTCTTTAGTCATGTGAGGTGCATCATCCCAACCTGCTGTAATTAATGCTTGACCTTCTTTTAAATTATTTACAAACTGTGCAACTGTTTCTGTCATCCCTTGTTCTGGAGTAAAAGTCATAAAAACAATGCCACCTTTATCAGCTGTTCTTGTTAATGATTGTGAATATATACCTTGTGGTGGTTCTTCATCTAGCCAAACAACATCAACTGCTTCACCCATCCATTTTTCTTTACCCATATCATAAGATTTAAAACCTATTCTAGAATAATTGCCAGATTTATGTTTTACCACTAATGAACTTAATGCATTTGGTACACCAGCTTTTCTAACTGTGTTTCCAATATCCTTTAAGGGAATAGAGCCTGTGCCAAACGCAGATGGATCATCTGGCTGACCAGTAAGTTCTTTTTGACAGACATCCCTTGTAGTTTCATTTGAAACTCCCCCGACCCATATACGAACTGGTCTATCAAATTTTCTGCCTTCCCACCATGCAGGGTATTTACCTGTAGCATGATATGCAATTTCCATTGCCCCACTAAAAGACTTACCGACCCTATTTCCCGCCATTAATAATCTTTGTGTTGCTTTAGAATTATGAAATTTTTTTTGGTAGTCATAAGGAGCATATCGTTCTAAACGATTAGTGGATTCTCTCCTTTCTAATTCTTTTGCTATATGTACAGCTTTTTCTAAAAGGTCTTCCATTTATTTTTTAGCTATTTTATCTTTATTAATTCCTTTTTTAATTACATAGCTTTGTGTGCCATTAGCACCTGTATTTACTTCTTTTTTTAAATTTCTAAACAAACTCATTTCAATAATTTTCTTATAGTTGTCTTTTAAATATTTTTCAATTACTTTGTTATCTCTCATTTTTATAACCTAAACCAGTTTTTCTATCACTATAAAGTTTTTGCCACGACCAAGAACTTAATTTAGTTGACCAATGATATATAAATAACACTATTGGCTTCATCTTACTGGCCCACCAAAGACAGCCAATAAACAGATCATTATAATCAATATTCCTGTAAAATAATAATTCATCCTATCAGTCTCCATTATTCGTATTCAACCTCATTTTCCCAAGTTTTATCATCAGCTTTTGTTTTACAATTACAATACTCACAAGTACATACCCCATACTCATCTGCATGAAGTTCCTCTTTACAATGACAATCGTGATGACAGTTAGTGCATTTATCTACCTTGGCCATTATACCTCTTAAATGTTGAGCTTTTATTTAACGACTTACTATGCCTACGAGGCCTTTTAGGTGGCTTATCTCTAGGAGTATAAGTTGAAAAATTTTGTTTAGCCATAATATAATTATAGCATTATTTATCTTTTTGTATATATTTTCTGCGTAGCTTCCTAGGTGTTGCTAACTCAAAAATTTCTGCGGTGGTCATATGTTCTTTATCGTCAAAGCCATTATGATTTGTTTTAGTAACTTCGTATCTATCAACCAGTACATACCTATATACATAGTTACCCTTTTGAAAGTGTAGCAAAGCATTCGGTTTAACTATTTGTATAAACTTACGCATACCCTTACATAGTTTACTTTTTATTATTATTCAACCTATTAACTTTGGTTAATATTAACAAATACTCCCCGCTGGGCGAAAGGAAGCATTATTATTATAGGCAAAGTGAAGTTTGGGGGGTAGGGGGGTGTTAAAACCTCTTTATTTTTAAGAAATGATGATCTTCTCTATGCGTGACGTAGAGCTGTCACACCTATTACATAGGGAACATGGGGGAATTGTACCAGATCAAGCCTGTTTGCCCTCGTGTGTGCGTGTGTGTGTGATGTAAAGGGTATTCTTGCCTTATACCTAGACTTCTATTGTCTTGCCTTATGTCTGTTGTTTATCTCTTGTCTTATCTCTTATGCTCTTGTCTTGCTCTCTCTTTTACTGTTTAATTGAGTTCGTTCTTATTGATTGCTAGAGTATTAATAAGATGATCTAATTCCGCCCGGAGTTCTTGATCTGTCTTTCTATGCGTCACGTCCTCGATCTTCGTAGTAGTCTGGTAGCCCGTTCTATCAAGTAAAGAGTTCACCGCTTGAAGTCTAGTAGAAGGCGGGATTTTAGGGTCACTCACCAATTTAGTTAATACCTCTACAGCTATTGGGACTGAACTGCTTAATATTTTTTTAGTAGCGGTTTCTATCTCGTCTTGAAGTTTGTTTTTCAACTCATATCCTTGTTGCTCCGCCGTTGCTTTGGAATATCCCGCCTTGATACATGAGGCAGTCGCATTGCCCGTTGAACTAAAGTATTCAATAAACAGTTTTTGTTTATCTGTAAGGTTTCTAATCATATTTAGCATATTATAACCTAAAGTTTTTAAAAGAACAATACATAAACAAATAATAATTTATTTTATGGCTTGACAGTTATTTGATAATGTTTAAATATTAACCTATGTTAATTAAATCAATAGGAGAGAATATATGTCAATTGTAAGTGTACACGGAAATAATGACAATGCTTGTTTAACTGTTTATGAAGATGTTGAGCCAACTCTTAAAGAGGCTCAAGATCATGTTGGTGGTTGGGTTGAAATGCATGATCTTGAAAGTCATGGTTGTTTATTAGTTGACGAGGAAGGTAGATTAAAAAATAAACCTAAAAATGTTTTGGCTACTAAACTTTATAACAAATTATATGATGGTTTTATTGTGGGTAATGTTATCCATATTTTACCAGACACTAGAAAGGAGTGGTAAAAATGACTGAACAATTATTATATGAACTATTTTTTCTGGGAATATTATTTGGATTAATAGGGTTGAGATTATGGAGTGATAAAAAATGAATTGGAGAGAATATATAAAACAAGCTATTAAGGTGGGGCTAGAAAGCCCTATACCTTACAAAGTTATTTCATACAAAAATGGTATTGGAATTAGAAAAATTGAATTTATTACTAAAAAACTAATAATACAAAGGGGGGTTTAATATGGGTACTAGAGCAGTTTATACATTTATTGATGATACTGAAAAAACGCACCATGTTTTTAAACATTGGGATAATTATCCCAGTGGGGCTATGGAATTTTTAAACAATGCCTTGCCTTATGCTTGGGAGTTGCCTCGTTTTGAGGCTTGTGAGTTTAGTGCGTCATTTATTGCAAGTAATAAGCAGAAAGGTGGTGGTGATTTTAGACTAGCTGAACATTGGGACAAGTTTGGCGATCTTGACTACAGATATGAAATCACTCTAAAAGATAAAAATTTATATGTAAAAATCTTTGAGAGGGATTGGTTAAAAACAAAAGGCTTTAGTGATAAAAAGTATTTTTTATTAGATGAGGGTTTTTTGTTTAATTTAATGCAAAAATATAAAGGAGATGAGAATGTTAGAGCAATCAATTAAAATTAATGAGCCTAAAATAATTGAGCCTAAAGACGAATTAACTCAAAAAGAAGATGATTTTTTAGATAATCTTGGGCTATCTCGTGACGATTTAGATGATAGCGGGGATATGCTAGACGATTTGAAACAAATTGCGGGGTTTGATGAGTAAATACAGTTTTAAAATAACAAAGGGGGTTTATGTTTTAAAAACTAAAAATGAAACAATTACGGGGCGGTCATATTTTGATTGCCTCGTAAAAATGGCAAAAACACCGATACCGATTGGACTTGCTAGAATGGATATGAAGGGGCGATTTAATTGGGTTGAGGATCAACTAAAACAGAGAAGGATATAATGACAGTAAAATATAAAATAATTAGATTTAGAAAAAACGGCAATCAAAAAGTTATCAGAAAAGGTTTGAGCCTTGCAGACGCAAAAATTTGGTGCAGTAGAGAAGACACTAGAGGCAAAAATTGGTTTGATGGTTTTACTCAACAATAACAAAAAGGATAATATGGATAATTACTTAAATGGAATAATTAAAGAAATAAAAGAACATAAAAATAAATCAAAGGGAGATATGAAAAAAGAACTTTCAAGTGAATTTAAAAAAGATGATTTATTTTTTAAACTTCAAGAAGATGTAAGGAAAAATGTACAAGATTATATAGATGGCTATAACACAATATTTAATACAAAAAATTGCGATCATATAATCTCTACTTATTTTTTAATATTTTGGGCTAATTTTCACCATATTTATGGAAAAAATGGAAAAAAAAATAGTACCGATTTTATAAAAGAGGCAATATTAAAAATTATTGATGGAAAAGACCTACCACCAATACATAAAGATAATTAATCAACTAATAGAGAGGATAACATGACGCAACTAACACCAGAACACTTTGAACTGCATAGTATGAACAAAGCTAAAAAGTTTGAAGATAATAAAAAGTCTTTAGATAATGAGATTAAAGACCTTAATTATGCCATAACTAGATTAGATTTAATTAAGGTTGAATTAAAAGGTAATATTGAGATTGTTTATATAAATCGCCTTAATGGTATATTAGATAAATTCGTTGATGTATTGGCCAATCTTAAAAGTAAGAACGGCACTACTGAATTGACACAAAACCAATTAGCAAAACAAATGA
>Ga0222668_1000670_pt1 | contig 19503 bp, 25 predicted proteins | sample AntAcemetagen728_FD_179823 | JGI IMG/M metagenome (GOLD analysis project Ga0222668, IMG submission 179823) | Saline water microbial communities from Ace Lake, Antarctica - #728 | ecosystem: Environmental > Aquatic > Non-marine Saline and Alkaline > Saline | place: Antarctica: Ace Lake... | reverse complement strand
TAACTTAATGGATATTAACTGGACAGTAGTAACAATAGTTGGTGCTTTGTTAGCCCAAGGTGCTGCTATTGTTTGGGCAGTATCAGGCATGGTGTCAGACATTCAGTATAACAAAAGTGACATATCCGAAATGGAATCTAGCACAGCAAGACTAGCTGATGATATACATGAGAATGATGTAATGATTGCACGTATTGATGCCAATGTAGAAGCAATAAAGAATGCCATGCACTCCATAGTCGCACAGAGATAATTAAATGATTGACCCCATCACAGCTTTTGCTGCAGCCAATGCAGCTTTCAAAGGGGTCAAGATGCTTGTCGGGGCTGGCAGAGAGATACAAGATGTATCACAGCAACTAGGGGCATGGTACGGTGCAGTAGCTGACATTACTAGGGCTGAGTCACAACGTAAGAACCCTACATGGTTAGACAAGCAGACACACGGTACTGACAACATTGAACAAGAAGCAATGGACCTTGTTGTTCGTAAGAAGACACTGCTTGAAAAAGAAAAAGAAATAAAGTTCATGCTTAACATGAGGTTTGGCCCTTCTACATATGATGATATGTTACAAATGCGTAGACAGATACGCAAAGAACGTGAAGAAACTGTGTACGCTGCAATGGAAGCTAAACGACAGATACAGAATAATATGGCTATAGGCGGTTTGTCTTTAGGTATTATTAGTGTTCTAGGTGGGGGCATCTACTTAGTAATATTAGGGGTAAGTTAATGGTTAATTTTGTTGTGTTACCCCTTGTGTTAGCAGGGCTGTTAAGTAACCCTGAGTTTGTACAGTGTCACTTAGCAAAAAGAGTTAAGATACAGGGAGAAATGGTTTGCATCTACCGTGGACCTAATGGTACAATAGGCTACCACTACCCTATGTTTAAGTTTAGTGAGTGTCCCAAGACATACACGTGCAGGTACACACCTAATGCCAAGAAGAAAGTAAGCGTTCAAGACATACTTGACGGATTAAAGGACGGATTTGAATAATGATTAATCAAAGACTTAATGAAGCTGTAGCTAGAAAGTTTGGGTATAATGGTCCTGCTGACAGTGAAGCAGTTGATAAATTTTTAATGTCAAAACCTGAAGGTATAAATACTGTTCGTAGGGCTTTAAATATTATGAAACCTGCCACAGGTATGGCAGAGGGTGGTGACACTGAGACTACTGCAACTACTACTGCTGACCCTGATACTGTAACTGCTAAGACACCAGAAGAACTAGCAGAAGAAGAGAGACAGAGAGTATTAGCACTACAAAAAACTGCTATAACAGGTCAACAAAATCTAGTAGCTAATGTGTCTTCTGATCCTAGTAAGATTGTTACTCAACCTACCGTATCCACAATAGACCCTTCTGCCGAAGGTAGAACCATAGACCCTACCACTGGTCAGATCACTACTGCAACACCTGAACTTGATCCTGCTGTAATAGCCACTGCAACAACTGCTGCAACACCTGATGCTGTAACCTCAGAGACAGTAGACGCCAAGACAGCATCAGGAGAAGTTACTACAGCTCTTGCTGATGTAGACCCAGTGACTGGTGTAGTATCAGACGCAGCAAAAGTAACCGCTGCTACTATGGACCCAGCAACCACTGGTGTAAAAGATTTAACCGCAGCTCAAGGTGAAGCTGTAGTAATGACTAACCCTGTACAAAGAGAGATACAGGACGGAGAACTTATCTCAGGTGTGGCTGATGCTACTAAAGCTGCTGCATTTACTGAGCAAGTACAAGCTGCTACTGCTACCCCATCAGAGAAAGCTACAGTGCAAGGCCAGTTGTCTGAACTCATGGCAGACTTTGAAGGTGGTGAGACACCAGCATGGGCAGCAGGAGCTATGAGAGCAGCTACAGCAGCTATGGCTGCACGTGGACTAGGTGCTAGTAGTATGGCTGGACAGGCTATCATACAGGCTACTATGGAGTCTGCATTACCTATTGCTATGGCTGACGCACAGACCACTGCAGGTTTTGAAATGCAGAACTTGTCAAACAGACAACAACGTGCTATGCTTGCAGCTCAACAACGTGCTACCTTTATGGGACAAGAGTTTGACCAAGCGTTCCAAGCACGAGTATCTAATGCTGCTAAGATTAGTGACGTAGCAAACATGAACTTTACTGCGGAGCAACAAGTTGCTTTGGAAAACAGTCGTAATGCTAACACAGTTAATCTAACTAACCTAACTAATAGACAGGCTATGATATTAGCTGAAGCTTCTGCTATCTCACAGCTTGAGTCTCAGAACTTATCTAACCAGCAACAGGCTGCTGTACAGAATGCCAACTCATTCTTACAAGTTGATATGGCTAACATGAATAACGCACAGCAAACTTCTATGTTTAAAGCTCAGTCTACCGTGCAGTCCTTACTGACAGATCAAGCTGCTGAGAATGCTTCACGTCAGTTCAATGCTTCTAGTGAGAACCAAACAAAACAATTCATGGCTAACTTAACTACACAGGCTAATCAATTTAATGCTGCACAAGAGACTGCTATCTCTCAGTTTAATGCTGGTGAAGAGAATGCAGTGGATAAGTTTAATGCCAGTATGGAAGAGCAACGTAATCAGTTTAACGCACAGAATGGTCTTGTTGTAGCTCAGGCTAACGCACAGTGGAGACAGAACGTAGACACGTTGAATACTGCAGCACAGAACGAAGCTAACATGATCAATGCTGCTACGATTAATACATTTACTAAATCCGCAGTAGATCAGATATGGCAACGTGAGCGTGACCTTATGGACTATGCTTTCAAGGGCAGTGAGCAAGAGAAAGATCGTATGGTAAACATCATGCTTGGTGAGAAACAGATTGATCAGTACAGAACACAGTCTGAACAAACAAATAAAAGCAATGAAGATACGGCTAAGTACACCATACTTACCAGATTAATTTTAGACATATAGGAAACTAAATGGGAACGGGATATTACAAAACACTTTTAGAAGGTGCAAGAAATAGTTTAGAAGGGGTTTTTGAATCCTTGTCTAATGACAAGACTAAGAAACCTACCACTTCTGATGAAGCTGACTTTCGCTTGCAAAATAAAAGAACTTACTCTGATGTTAAACAAGTACAAATGGATAGGTCCAGACTTCCCGGTCTTGTTAGCCCAAGGATAAAATCAGGTGTTGAAACCAATGAAGATAGTATGTCTCTCTTAGACAGGGCTTACAGTCAAGTACGTAGACAAAATGCTGAACTTAAAAGTTCTATTGAAGCTGATGCTGATGAGGCATTTTATGGCGAGACTGGGGATGAGTTAGGTCAGGTTAAACCCCCTATAAAACGTAAGGGTGAATACCCACGTTTTGAAAACGTTGTACCTACCTTTAATAAAAAACAAAAAGAGTTACAAAGTTACATATTTGAAAAAGCTAAAGACCGTGGCTATGAAGGCCCAGAACTTGCACAATTTATGGCGCAGGTTGCAATAGAAACAGATTACTTTAGAACTTTAGAAGAGTACGGACCCGGTAAAGATAGATATGGTGGTGGTAAACAATATAAAGGCAGAGGATTTTTGCAGCTAACTCATAAAGATAACTATGAAGCTGCTGGCAAAGCTCTTGGCTATGCAGGTTTGGCTGATGATCCTGACTCAGTTTTAGATAGAGAAACTGCAGCAGATACTTCTTTCTGGTTCTGGGAGACTAATGTAAGACCTAAAGTAAAAGACTTCTCTAATACAGATAAAGTTACTCGGATAGTTAATGGGCCGGGCATGCTTAAAAAAGCTGAAAGAAATGATGCCTATAACTTTATGAAGTTATCTGGCACTTCATTGTATGAGGAATAAAGAATGTTTGAAGCACCAATCCCCGGTCAGTCATTGACTAATGAACCTAAGAATTATCCTTGGGAAAATGCTGCTCGTCTTAATACACCAGAAGATGCAATAATCTATCATCTTGAAAGACTTAATCAACCTAAAAGAGCAGAGGCTATGTTAGACTTCTTGCAGTTAGACATTGATGTTGTCACCATGACTGAGGGTATCCTTCGTAATGCTGTAGCTAACGGTGAGCATAGCGTAGACGTGAGCATGATCATTGCCCCTATCATCCATGAACATATCGTAGGTTTAGCAGATGCTACAGGTATTGACTATGATGAGGGTCTTGATGAGGATGATACTCAAGAAGAACGTGCCTATGCTATCCGTGAGAATAAAGCACGTAAGGTTCTTAGAGACATTAAGATGGACAAGAAGCCTGACTTAGGTGATCTTGAAGCTTCTATGGCTAAGACACCCATACGTGATACTAAAGTAGAAGATATGCCTGAAGAAAAATCTATGGGTTTAATGGCACGACCACAAGGAGTAATGTGATATGGGTATGTGGGCAGGTATAGCTGCAGGTATAGAAAGCTCTGAGGCTAAAAAAGAAAAAGAATTAGCTGAAGCTAAACTTGATGCACAGTTTACAGAGGGCAATAGGATAAAACTTTTGGGTATGGCACTAAAATACTCGGATAAAAACAGACGTAGTTTTACTGGTGGTGACTATAAGGTAGCTTCCGCTGACGGTAAAACTACTAGAAAATCTATCCCCCCTATTGAACAAAGTCTAGCACGGCTAGTAGAGTTTGATATCCCAGATGCAACACTTGGCAGAATTTCTGGTGGTAGTGCTTCTGATTTAAATAAAATTGTAGAGTCCTTTATATCAGCAAAGAAAAAACACACTGAAGAATACGGTGCTAGTAACCCCATGCCTAACGAGATGTTTGTTGAAGCTTTAAACAACGCAGTGATTACACAGCCAGAAGGTTACAAGGTTGATGTAGATGCAGTGCTTGAACAGTTTGGTATCACTGCAAGTGAAGCTGAACGTCTTATGTTTGGTAAAGATGTAGAACCAAGAGCAAATATAAATCTTCAAGCAGAGAGTTTAAATATTGTACCTGCGCTTTCTTTTAAAGACTTGGATGCCGCTACTAGAGCTGTTGGCCAAGGAGTTGTTCGTACTGCTCAGGTAGAGTTAAAAAAATATCAAGACACAATAGGTCAATTTCCTTCAGAAGACGCTGAAGTTAATAAATGGTTAGCTGCTAGAGTAGGACAAATTCAGTCAGGCATATCAAACGCTACAGGAGAAATACCCATATTAACAGACTTGTTTGGTTTGTTTGGAAACTCTTATGCAAGTCAATACATTAAGTCTCAACCTGTGCTAGACAATGCAGTAAAAATGGGACAGTTTCCAAGATCGTATGCTGAAGCTGCTCAACGTCCTGATCTTGATTTAACTGCGCCAGTGCAAGACGTAGAAGACTTAGATGAATACGGACAGAAAATTTTTAAGTATCTTATGCAAACTAATTTAATTCCTGTAGGTACCAAAGTTAAATTTTATGGGGATGGTGGGGCTATTAGAGAACAAACTGTAACAGAACAACTAATAGAACAATTTAATAGGACGCAGTAATGGCAGACACATTAGAAAGTATTTTAGGTTTAACTGACACCACTACTGCTACTGTTATGCCTGAACCTGTTGTAGAAGAAGAGACTACTACCCTAGAAAGTATTTTAGGTATTGAACCCATTGTTACTACAGCAGAACCTGTTGTAACTAAAGTTACACCTAGTATTAATACACTAGAAGATATTTTAAACTTAACTCCTAAAGTTGCTATACGTAAGGTAGTCCCTCAAGGCCCACAAAGTTCCCTATTCATAGACCTTGACCAGCACTTTACAGATAAGTATAACAACAAACCTTTAATTAAAGAAGACATTATCTCAGACCCTGACCTAATAGAAGTTATGACAAGCGCAATGGAAGCTAGGTTTAAACCAGCAGGTCTCCTTAAGAAAGGTTATAGAGCTGCCACTGCTACTGCTGGTGGAACTATAGGTGGTTTAGACAGGGACTACAGGTCTATGTCACCTGAAGATTTGTTTGAAACATATCAAAACTACCAACGATCTTTAACTGCATTGCAAACTGTAACTGTAGCTAATGAATCTGTGTATGGTATAGCTGCTGATGATATGACAAGAGCCAAACTTGGTGCAGGTTATAAGCTGTTTAACCAGATGGACAATGCGTTTACTGGTGAAGGTTCTTGGTCTGAAGCTGCTGATGCTACAGGAGACTATCTCAGGGCTGGTCTCCATGACCCAAGCCTGTTATTTGGTATTGGTTTTGGCAGACTACTAAGTGTAGGTACAACCAAAGCAACGGGACTAGCTTTAAGAACTCTTGCACAAACGGCCTACAAAAAATTACTTAAGGCACAACTTGCTAAAGGTGTAGCTTTACCTGCTGCTAAACAGGCCGCACGTGTCAGTCTAGGTAGGAGAGCTGCTGCTACTGCTGTAATTGCACCTGCAATAGTAGACGGTGGTATTACTATGGGTGCTGATGTTGCGTATCAAATGCAATTAATTCGTACTGATGCACAAGAAACTTACAGTAGATATCAAACAGGCTTTGCTGCTCTTGGTAGTATGGTGATTCCATCTCTTGTACTAACTAAAGAAGGTGTCAAAGCTCTGAGAGCAAAAGGTAAACTTACACCTGACTTTGCAAAATACATAGACCTAGACCTTACTCTTGGTAAGCTTGATCCTAAGAAGGCAATGGCCCACGTCAAAGCTAAATTAAACCCTAGTATGGGTGGTATCTTCACTGCAGTAGATGCAAACTTTGGGACAATTCGTGGTAGTACAAGACCTGTAGACTTTAAAGTTTGGGACGATGCTAAACAAGATGCATCTGGAACTCTAAGTCAACTGGGTGGTAAGATGGGTGACAACGAGTTGACCACTCAGTTCTTTCGTAGGTTTTTCTTTGGTGACTCTAGTCAAAACTTAAAGGGTTACTTTGAGGTATTAGAAGATGCTGGATTTCAAGTTCACCCTAGTATGAGAGAAGATGCTAAAATTAGTGGTATCTTTGGAGAAACTATTAAGTGGCTTGATGATGATGTTGTTAAAAGGATAACAACGCAGTATGAAAATACTATTGGTAGGCCTATAGGTTTAGGTAAAACAGGAGAAGAATTAGGAAAACAATTTATAGAAACACAAGTAGGTGCTGGTGGTGCGCTTAATGTAAGCTCTCTTCTTGGGCAACTTTCTGGTGGTAAACTAACAGCCGCAGAAAAACTATCTGCTATGGCAGGTAAGTATCATAAAGGTGGCGACAAACCAAAGAGAATGCAGTTTGGTTTATCCGTGTACAAACGCCTACTTACCTCTCACTTATCTACAACAGGTGCTAACCTTAAAGGTTTTAAACAACTTGTTACACTTAATAACTTCTCTGACTTTGCTACCTCCGCTATAAACTTTAGTCAGAGTGGTACATACAGATTGATTAGTAGGGGTTCTATAAATCAAGCTAATAAAGCTTCAGCTCTTAGGAAATCAGAGATGTACTACAACAGAGGCTGGGGTTCTGCTGCTGGTGCTGTACGTAGGGGTTACTCCGTAGTATCCCCTGACATTGAGATGGCATACGCTAGGAAATACTTTGACTTAGACCCTAAGACTAGAGAAGCATTGTTCAGAGATGTTGCTGGTGATGGTGGTGCTTTTGATAGCATCAAACAATTTAACCTAGATCCAAACAATAAAATTTATAAAGGTGTTGATGGTTATACTAAGGCTATGCAAACACTATCTTTAGCAAGAGTACAAGATGACATAACTAAAACTTGGGCCTTTGGCAATAACATGAACCAAGCTATTATGAGAGAGTACGGAATAACACCTGAACAATTCTTTAAAGGTGAGTGGAAGTCAGGTCAAGTTTCTAAAGAAGCTGTGCATTTAGCTATGGGTAAGGAAAGATTTCTTACTAATGTAGCAGAAAAAGCTTTGTTTAGAACTCAAAGAGAAACTGCATCTGTTAATTGGAGTAGACTAGAAGAAGATGTGGGTTGGAGTTTTAGATCTATGGCTGAATACATTGAGATTGCGACTAATAAAACCCCTTTTGGTTTTTTAGTTCCGTTTGGCTCTTTCTTAAATACAACCCTTGCTACTGCTGCCGATTTGACTGGCGTAAATGCAATGCGTATAGCTATGATGAAGGCGACAGGTAAAGAGATAGACTTTGTAACAAGAGAAGGTGCTGAGATACTTGGCAAAACTATTGTTGGTTACAGTACAATAGGTTTAGCAACCTACGGACTGTCAGATACTGATACTGACATGCTACCTCATGAACAAAAAAATACTGCAGTTTATCGTGTTAAGAATGGTCTAGCATATAACCAACAAGTTCTTAATGATGGTTCTATTGCTGACGTAAGATATGATTGGCCCAACTCTACAATACAAGTGACAGCTCAAATCTTAGCTCATGCTACTATGGGAGAGTTTGATAATCTTACTAGCCTTAACTTTGATAAAGTGCCCCCTGATTTAATTGTAGAATTAGGACTTCAACTAGGTGGTCAAGCAATTAGAGATATGGAAAGTGTGACTCAGCAAAGTATTTATGTTTTTGGAGAGTCTCTTTTAAGAGAAATTCAAGATGACGATTACATGGGCATAGTTGACGCAGTGCTTGGACCTTTTATAGCACGTGCTGGTCAAGGTCTTACTAGACACGTAGAACCAGTCAACGAGTTTTACAAATTGTTTACTGATCAAAGTGGCGCACCTGATTTAAATATGGCACAGTATAAATACCAAGGTTACATAAAATACATTGATGGTTTAGTTGGTGGTGTTACACCCACTGGATCAGAAGAAACATACTCTGATCTGCCAAGAAAACTTGATGTGTTTGGTAGGACTGCACCGACAAAGATAAGCAAACAAATAATGTTTAGGCAGTCAGGAGAACCTATCTCTGCAGAGATGATGATGAATGCTGCAGGTATACCTAGCTGGAAAGCTACAAAGTTTGATGGCCCTGCTGTTGTCAAAAGAAAAATGCAAAGCTTGGTCAACCCTTACTTTGAGATTGCTGCTATAAAATATCTAAACAGATACCCAGACTTCTTTGATATGGAACAAAAAAAGAAAGCACAGATTGTAGCTGACATGCAGAAAGAAGTTCAAGGTAATGTTAAAGCATTGTTTGATGATGGACACATGCCAGAAAGCTTAACTATGCTTAGGGTTTTATCTAAACCTAGCAACAAAAAGAAAGCCCTAGAAGCAATGAAGTTCTTAGGGATTACTGGTAGCTTAGAAGATGTGTACAAAAGAGAAGACGCATTGTCAAAGTTAAACTTGATCAACATCCTAATACAGAAAGATAACTATAGGGCAGTAGTCCAAGGCTTTGGCCTAGATTAATCATCATCCTCTAACATAAAGTCTGCCCACTCGTATGCTGAACGCTTTACCTCAGACATATTTAAAGCCCCTCTACTACTTGAAAGTATTCCAGCAAGAGCTTGTCCTGCTAGGTACCTTCGGGCAGTGAGGGGTTTTATCATGTCTGGGTTACGCTTCTTGCGTGTGTACTTCTTGGCTTCCTGCTCTAAGTTGCTCATACTGTTTCACTTTTTCTAGGTTCTTGAAATACTCGGTGTTAAATCCGAACTCCCAATCTTTGTTAGGCCGTGTGTCTATCTTGTAGGGATTGACTAACTTGCCCCTAATGAAAGATTCTCTACCCTGATCATACGGCTTCATTCTTTTTCTACCTCACTGATTAGTCGGTCCAAGTACCAACGTGCTTTCTTCAAGTCTTCCAAGCCATTCTTATAAGGCCATCGCCAAAGATACTTGAAAGAGTTTTGCCAACAGTATGCTTCATGCGCACTAACAGGTGCATCCTCAGCCATAGCTTGCATAGCATCAATGCACTCAATACCTGCTGCGTTATAATGGGGTGGATGATTCACTAGGTCTACTGTTTCTTTCCATTTAGCCATTAAGTTTCTCCTTGCAAGTTAATTAATTCTGCATCAGTGTAAGGGATATGAAAGAACTGTTCACCTTTCTGAATGTACCTACCCTTAGCTTCTTTAAGACTCTCTTTAGTCAAGCAAGTATCCTTAATGCGCCAGCACTGCTTCATGTCTTTACGAAAAATATAAAAGTTCAACACGCCGTTAACACCCTCATACTTATCAAGCAGCCTTTGCTTTCGTTCTGGAATCCTAATCTCTGCCCAGTGTGAGGGCCAGTCACCATCCCAAGCAACCTTTACCTCTGCCTCATTGAAGTACGTGTAGTCTTCTTTCTGTGACACTACGTCCACATAATAATTTTCTTCTGTGTTTACAATAGTATGTCCATTACTTTCAAGAAGAGTTACAAGTTTATCTTTTGCAGCAGCATCGTATGCTTCATACAAAGCTCTGTTAAAAGGTTTTCTTACAGCCATTAAGATTTAGTCCCTTGCAGTTTGAAAGGCATAGCCACACATTGACTTACTGCCCTAGAGTTTTCGTCAGGTCTTGTTTCGTATAGCCGTAGCATATCATGTTCTCGCCATGTTTGGCAAGAGCTTTCTGTTTTAAAAACAAGGTTAAGTGTCTTAACATGAAACCTTTGTTCATCTTCTGTAATAAGGCTTAGTATTACTACGTATATCCATACCATAATATTTCTCCTTTTGTATAGCAGTTTACCCACATGCTAAGGTGCATACTTCAAGTAATGTCTACCATCTCACATACATCACCAGTGCAAGCCATCGTCTGCATACCAGAAGTATTATCCTCCTGCTCATACTCAGCCAGCTTATCCCACTCAATCTTTAACGGTGAAGCGTCTATCATATTGTAATAGTCCTCCTTGGTACACTCTTGGTACGGTGCTTGTTGATATGTGTGTTCATTAAAAGGTAGAAATGATACACCTGACATCTCATCAAAGTGTTTGTACACAAATGCTCCTACCTCAAACCATTCATCAGACTTGACATTGATTGTTACACTAGGCTTATGCTCACACCAATGACGTTGATACATCAGCCACATCTCTAGCTGTTCTAGTGCTGTCATGTCAGCCGTATGTACTGCACCTAGTGGTGACTGCATAGGGAAACTAAACACTGTGGTAGCGTCAGGCTTCATAACGTCAGGCTCATTAGGGATACCTTGACTAACCATGAATTGTGTTAGTGGATCTTTATTATCTCCACGCACAGTACGGATATAATAGGGACTATGACGAGCATGTATTCCAGAAGCCGAATCAACCAGTTGGGAAACTGTTCCACTGGGCTTAACGCAAGTAATAGCAGTGCTATGAGGGATACCAAGACGGTCAGCCCACTCAGCATTAGTAGAAACAGCCACATTTTTAAGGTACTCCAATGTCCTAGCCAAGCCCTCATTAGATAAGGTCAGCAATGGGTTATCCATTATCCCCGTGAGTGACACACCGAGCAATCTTTCTGCCGCTGTATTCGTGTTCCACACTTTACGCAGATATGGAAAATGGGTGTACGTGGATTGTATTGTTCCAAGTACAGTTGCAATGCCGACCTTTCTTGCAAGGTCTTCCATACTGTCGTTAGCACGGACAACAACCTCTGTAAGATTGCAGAATTGATTCGGCCTAAGAATGATTTCCGAACAGGGGTTTGTTCCGAACTCATAGCAAGACTCTCTACGGCCGTTCTTTGCAGCTTGTTTAATTGATGCTTCTCTGTTGAAGACTCCACGTTCACCACTCCCACTCTCCATAAGGGCTGTCCACTCACGCATGAATGACATACTATCAGGCTTGTCTGTGTAAGCCACGGAGTTATTAGCCAAGGCTCTATGTCCTGCTGTCTCCCACCAGTTGCCTGACTTAGCATGACGCATACGGTCATCAGATAAATTACTCAATGATATCATAGCACTACGGCGTACACCACCTACTACAACTACCTCACCTATCTTGCACATCAGATCATGGCACTCTATACTAGACAACTTACGTCCTTGTGCTTGTCGGAAGGTAGTAACAGAAAAATTAAACAGGTCAATCAACGGAGCAGGACCAGATGCTCTACCACCGAATGTCTTTAGTCTAGCACCTGCAGGTCGTACTTTAGACACATCCCACTTAGGGATTTCACCAGCCCATAGGAGTGCCAACACTTGTCTGAGACCTTTAGCCCAACCTTCCTTGCTGTCCTTAATGACGACAGTCGTGTCGCTTTGGAAAAGAGTAGGAACATCAGGGAGTTTAGTAATGAACTGACGCTCAACACTGAAACCAACCCCCGTACCACAGAGCAAGATGAACATAGCCTCATCAAAAGACTTAGGATCATCTACGGGTAGGTAGCTACAGTTGTACATACAGGTGTTGTCCCTGTCTGCCGCTTTACCTGCTGTCATAAGGGATCTCATACTAGGCATAACCTCAAGGCTTAGTATGGCATCCCGCATTTCACCAAGATCAACAGGCTTTAGCCACTTCTTAGCAACGTTTTCCAGATAACGTTCTACTGTTTCTCCCCATGTCTCTCGGCGCCCTTCATCCTCTAGCCACCGTGCATAGCGGCTGGTTGCAATAAAGGTTTGATAGTCTGTTGGTAGGTAGTTGTTTTTCATAGCTCGTTTCCCATTACAAATAATTCCATGCGTCCTCTTTCACCAAGATGGGCCTCAATAATAGTCTTAGCCCTCTCAAGCATAGCGCAAGCAAACAACAAAGTTTCTTCTCTGTTATCACACATTAGTATCTGCTGTTCAATAGGTCTCATCAACTCAGCAGCACGTCTACTTACGTCTCTATCTTTCATCTCCACTACCCTTGATTGTACCTCTAGCCTGACGTCCATCAAGCTTCATCATGTTCTCAGCAATGGTAACGCCAAGGCTTGCACCGTAGAAGTTTGACAGTGCTGTAGCATAGAAGATAACATCACCAAGTTCCTTGACAATCTCTTCAGGCTCTACCTTAGTGTCATCACGGATGCGTTTCTTAATCTTCTCAGCAACCTCACCAGCTTCACCCATAAGACCCAGTGCGTTCTCCATGAGCCTGTCTTTAGGACTGGTCACAATCTTATCCTCTACCCAATCACTGTAGTCTTGAAAGGCTTTCATGTCTTCTTTAGTTATCATATACTACCTCAGTCAAGTCGTGTGACTTCTATCTTGTCTATACTAAGATCGTCTATTTCATAGAGCATATCTTGTATTAACTCTAAGACTACCCTAGAGCTTTCATTGTCATCAACCTCTAAGTAGTTGCAGGTTGGGTCTACTTTTACATTTAATATAACTTCATATTCCATCTTCGGAAACCCCTAGTTATACCAAACAAATTACAGAAGTCAAGCTATGTATCATACTCACCCCCATAATTTATTTCAAGCGGTTCAATGCTTTTACTAAAGTGTTTGACCCACTCGTTAGCATCTTCAAAGTTTTCAAACCAATAGTCAGCAACTACCATCTCACCATCAATCTCTACCTTACACACTAACATGTGATCACACTCATCAGGATAGTCTTCAGCATCCTCACTGTCTTCCCTAGATACAGGGCCATACAGTATGTCCCATATTTTTATTGACATAACTATTCTTTCTTCCAGTTTCTAAGGAGTTCAGCATAGTGATCCATGCCTACCATGACAACCCAAGGCTTTCTATCTGAACGAAAGAAAACTACAGGCTCTCCTTTGCCATGCTTGGAGGCTTGCTCAATGTAACCGTAGACAGTTTTAAGCTCACCCTTTCTACGCTTAACCTCAATGCTTATAGGCATCTTCTTACGGGCGGCTGGAGATAACTGTATGTCTTCCCCTGTGTCGCCCATAGTAGTACTCTTGATATCATCAGGCTCAAACTCAGGGAAAGTCTCAAGCAACTTATCCCGTACCTCTTGTTGGCCTGTCCTACCCTTAGCCTTAGCTGTCCTTGTTCTGCTCAACTGGTGGCTCCCATAGCTGATCTACTTCCCTACGTAGCCACAGTAGCCTAGCATTCTCAATGACACGTTCTGTGTCACCCTCGTAAGCCTCAAGGCAAGCATCCCACAGCTTCATCTCTGTGTCACACTCAGCAAGAATCTTACCTGCTTTTACAGGGCCACACCTATGCAGCCCCTTGATGTTGTCAGCCTTGTCACCTGTAAGTATCTGAGTATAGAAGAACTTTGTGCCACTGAACTCACCAACAGCACTAAGCTCTCGCCTAGTTAGGTTGTAGTGAAAGCAAGGTATCTGTAACATGTCCTTGTCTATGGATGCAACTACTGCCTTCATCCCTATCTTTGTTGCTGCAATAGCAATTAGATCATCAGCTTCTTCGCCTTCGCTGACAGTAGCTTCATACTTAGTCATCATGTAATCTCGTATGTGCTGCAGATGTATAGGCTTTGCAGCGTCCTTACGATTACCTTTGTAGGGTAGGGTTTGGGCAATGTCAAACCTGAAGTTGCCCTTACCTGTAAGATACACTTGGTAATCAGTAGAGATAAACTCAGTGTCCTCAATGACAGTGTCTATCAGCTCGTCTACCTTTGCCTCAGCATCAGTTGCCTCAAGATCATTTGAGGAAAACCCTGCACGATAAGCAATGATATCCCCATCAATAAGAATCATTAGAACATTACCTCTGAGTCTTCTAGTGGTGCTGACTCCGTGGGACGTGGTGCTACCTCTTGAACATCATCGTCAGGTGATACGTATTCAAGATGCTTGATGACTGTAACCTTGTCCAAGCGTGTACCTACAATACTCTTCATCTTAGTATCATACACTGATACAATGACCTCTACTGTTGACCCATTACCAATGGTACCATCAGTGTCAAAGTCCCACTCTTTACCATCAGCCTTGACCACTACAGGCGGTCCACTTGCCCAGTCATACCCTGTATCATACTTACGCACTAAGCGTACCATTGTGCCACGGCCAGCAGGATCAGGCTTGCCTCGCTTCATAGACTTGGAAGCCTTTAGCAGTGCCATGTTCTGCTCGTCCATGATCAAGTCAATAGTGCAAGCACCATCACAACTTACATAGGCTTCTTCAAAGCCCAGCATGTCACGGTTCTCTGTGAACACCTTTGCCCACTCAGCAATACCAGTTAGTTTAAGTTTACGTGTAGCCATTTGGCCCTCCATTGATTAGTGAATTTCACTATACCGTTGACCATACTGCACGTCAATGCCTAAGTCAACATTTAATTTAAGTTGTTCGTTAAGTTTTTCAATGGCCCAAAGCAAAGTATTTGTATGCTCTGACTCATCGCCTTTCTTAACAAGATTGATACTCTCATCATGGAACTGACCAATGATGTTACCCCTCTTGGTACGGTATAGTGCAACCCACTTGTCAAAACAGTAAGCCCCCGTACTTTGATTGATAGTAGAGAAGGCATCCTTTTCGTAACGCAAGTTGTGCCAGAACTTACTCACTGGATTCTGTACCCACATCTCACCGTCAATCTTTCTGATCTTCTGATCTTCGGCAAACTGTTTAACAGCCCAGTTACGTTCCCAGTAGGCATCAAGTAGAGCTGATGCTTCACTCACAGACATGCCTGTCTCACGTGATAGTTTAGCTGCGCCTACCCCATAGGTAGCTGAGTAGTTCACCACCTTGTAGTTCTTACGTAGAGACTTAAGGCTTGACTCACCTGAGTTGTGCTTGTCTATCTGATCCTGAGTAACAGCACCAGCATGTTTAGCAAGGTCAAGGTGTGGATCAAACCCTTCCTTAGACATTTCCTCTACGTAGTCAGGGTCATAGGGTTTCATGTAGTGACGCTTGGTAGTATCTTCAAGGGACGTCATGTCAGCACCACACAAAGTGTAACCCTCTGGTGCAGTCAAGCAACCACGTATCTCTTTACCCCAAGGCTTGTCAACACCGGGCAGATTGACCAGAGGTTTGACATGCTTGAAGCGTAAGGTATTCGTGAGACCCTTGACCCCAGCCTTTACATAGCCATCAACCTGACATTGGATAAAGCCATGCAAGATGCCAAGCCTGTGCTGTATAACAGTGAGACCATCTAGTACACCTACCGCTGGGTTGTCTTCAATAAGAATCTGAACAGACTTAGTAAGCTCACCATTCTTACGTATTTGTGGTATCTTCTTCTCTTCTCCTGTCTCTTTGTTCTTGTCAAACTTGTAGGTGCAAGGCTCCCAGCCTAGCCCAAAGAGCCACTCCTTGACCTGATCAGGTGAGTTAGGGTTGGAATCCTCAACGCCCCTTACTACAGTCACATCACCCTCATAGCTTTGAGGTAGTCCATGTTGTGATAGAAGGTTGTACCAACGTTGACCATGAGCAGACACAGAGCCATCTTTCTTGATGCATACCTTGGGCTTAGTCTTGACAGACATAACCTTACGCATAGGCATGACCTCACGTAGCTCCTTGACCTTGTGGTCTTGTTGATCCTTGAGCTGGACAATGCTGGACTCAGCAAGCTCTACATCAAGCTTCCAACCGACATGCTCTGCAGCATATGCACAGTTCATCTTGAACGAAAGATAACCAAAGAACTTGTCAAGGTTCTTCTTGTCCTTGTACACAAACATGAACCGCTTGAGCAGATTCTGCCAGAGTTTCCAGTTGATCTTAATATCTTCTTCACAACGATGTATGTAGACTTCCACAGGTTGCTCAGACCAATCAGTAACAACAGGCTTGGGTATCCCAAAGTCCTCACCAAAACCATCAAGCCCATGCTTACCCCTGTCGTAGTTCATAACCCATGACATAGGTAAGGTGTCATACAGACGTGACCTGATCTTGATATCAAGGATACGTTCAAGCACTGGTATATCATAGCGCATGATGTTGTGTCCTATCAAACCTTTCTCATTCAATAGTAACTGCTTCATGTCTTCGTAGTTGGTGAGTGTGCTGTACTCCTTGCCATCCCTAGTGTAAGAAAGACAATGTATCTTTGATGGGTTAAGACCGTCAGTCTCAATATCAAATACAATCATGCTGCCATATCACTCCTTTCAGCAAAAGTTTCTTCACTTAATAGTGTGGTGTCTGGATCGTAGTAGACTGACCCTGCATTACCCAACTTAGCAAATGGTCTGTTCTTGTCAATGATAAAGTTGGTAGTATTCTGCAGAATCTCATCTTCAGTTTCAGTGTCACGTTCAATCTTAATACAGATGATTGCTTCTTCCTCAAGAGATGCAGCATACTTGGTACGTCCATCATCATTGACCTGAGAGATAAAGATCACACCAATGTTTAACTCTTTGGCAAGCTGTGCTGCACGTGAGCCTAGTGTGGTCAGTGTGCTAGTAGCACCATCAACACCTGAGCTAGACAGATAAGCTAGACGCTGCACGTGGTCAATGAAGATGTAGCCAGCACCATACACACTAGCAGCTAGACGTATGTACTCAAGTAGCTTGAGGGGATCATCATGTGACCTCATCTCAAACACAATGGTACGTTCACCCTTGGTTGCTTCCTTAGCTGCCTCTATCACCTTGTCCTCAGAGATATTATTCTCAACAGCATCATCCTTAGTACGGACATTGCAACCCAGCTCATACGTAGCCATAGCACGGTAGGTAGTAGACTTCATCTCTTCCATGTGCAGTAAGGCAATGCGTACATCAGGTGTCTTGAGCAGACCTGTCTCAAAGTAACGGATCACCTCAGTCTTACCAGTACCACGTGGCGCCTTGATGAACGTGATGCCACCCTTGACCAAGCCTCTAGTCTTGTCATCAAGACCTGTGTGACCTGTCGGTACATACTCATACGGATTCTCATTGCGTATAGCTGCCTCTACCTCTTCATCAGAGCAGAAGAAATTGTCAGGCGAGTACCGTTGTGGTTTGAGTGCAGCCCACTTAAGATCATCACTATCACCACTGGTCAAGAAGTCATTGGCATCCTTGTGCTTAGACATAGGGACATACCAGAACTTGTCTGCTAGTGCCTCGTATAGTTTGTCAGCAGCACGTCTACCTGCATCATCCAGCTCACCTGCATACACCACCTCTTTGAATGAGTTGAGGTAGGCATGATTGGCCTTGATAAACTTCTCACCAATAGATGCGCTGGGCAATGACTTGACAGGCCACTTCTCCCCAAGGATTTGATACAGAGATGCAGCATCAAACTCACCCTCAGTAAGGTAGATACGTGTGGATGACCCTGAGTTGAAGTCAGGGCCAAACAAGTGAGCCATGCCCACACCCCTATCCTTAACCCAAGACTTAGACTTGTCATTGTAGTCACGGTACTTGACTGTGTGTGGGTACTTGTAGGCATAGCGTACAGGTGTACCGTCATCACTTGTCTGTACTTGAATGCCATACACCTGACACACATCAGGCTTAAGCCCACGTATGTTATTGAAGGTGCTGCCAGAGACAGGTACATTCATTATGTTTACCCTTTCTTTTACTGGGTAGGCATGAGCTGCCCAATCAAATGTCACTACGCTTTTCTTTGCGGGGTAGGACTCGCCGCAGCTATGACAGAAACCAAAGCCATCATCATTCCAGTTGAAGGCATCGGATGAACCGCAGTCCTCAAAGGGACATGCTTGATGTGGGTTGTCTGTCATCTGATTCCATTACAGTGATGTTGTTTACTCATCATAGTTCTCCTCAAATTCATAGAAGTTTATCACACGGGTGATTGCTATTACATTACCTGATAGCTCCTCATAGTCTTGCATTTGTGGTTCTGACAGCTTCTGCATGTTATCCAGACGTGCAATCTCTTCAAGATACATGTCCCGTGTACCCTTGAGACGTACCTTAACGACAGCATCTGCAAAGCCATACATCGTGTCGCTACCTTCAAGCTCTTTGTAGATTTCACTCAGCATCTTTTAGTTTCCCCTTTAATGTAACCATCACATCTACCTGAGCCATCCTCATGTTCAGTCACCTTTTCTACGACGGGGTAATGCTTTTTGTCAGACAACATCTGACTGTACTGCGTGGTCAAGTTACCCTCTGCGTCTCGTGTTAGCTTGTAGTCACTCATTCTGTTTCTCCCTTCATATATCCATCACATCTACCTGAGAAGTCACTCATAGCAACAGGTGTATTGTCGGGGTCATGTGACCACCACTTGCGTGAGCCTTCACGTTCAGCCTCCCCAAAGTGCCTATTGCAGTCTGTGTTAGTGCAGTCTGACGCACAGAAGGTTTTATCTTTATAACATAGTGCCATTGGTTTGTTCCTTCTTCAGTTCATCTTGATACGCCTCGTAAGCAGCATCAGCAGCATCACGAGCAACACCCCAAGCATCACGAGCAGCAGCACGTTCAGCAGCCCAAGAAGCATCAGCATCAGCCCAAGAAGCATCACGAGCAGCCCGAGCAGCAGCATCATAAGCAGCAGCATCAGCAGCACCAGAAGCTGCCCTTAGTTCTTCTAGTTTAGTCATGTTAGTCATTTTGTTTCTCCTTTAATATAAATCTCATTAGTCATGTAGTTCAACCGATAGGTATTGGTCTGAGTCTATAGTGTAGCTACACCCCCTCAAGAAGTACGTAAAGTATTGCAACACCTCCTGCATGTCCATGTTGTCAGCATTAAACTCTAGAGTAATTGTGCAGCCACCGGGGTCTGTGTTAGTGAACTTC
>Ga0222668_1000666_pt1 | contig 19525 bp, 11 predicted proteins | sample AntAcemetagen728_FD_179823 | JGI IMG/M metagenome (GOLD analysis project Ga0222668, IMG submission 179823) | Saline water microbial communities from Ace Lake, Antarctica - #728 | ecosystem: Environmental > Aquatic > Non-marine Saline and Alkaline > Saline | place: Antarctica: Ace Lake... | reverse complement strand
CCATCGCCTCGGCCGCCGAGCCCGGTATCTTCCTCGACTACAAGCTGACCTATCTGCTTGCTGGCAATAACCTCGGTCTCCAAGTGGTGCCCGAGCCCGGCACCTTCGGTCTTCTTGGCCTTGCCGGTATGCTGGGGCTGGCGGCCCGACGCCGACGCTCCCCGGGCCGGACGATCTGACCCGCTTCATGTCGGACTCCAGCTATGTGGGGCGGACTCCGGAAGGGAACCTCGTTGAAGTCGAAGTGCGGGGAGGAAAGATCCGCTCGGTCGTTCCGGTTCTGGAATCCCAAAATTCCGAAAAAGAGATCCCCTACATCCTCCCCGTTCTGGTGGACCTCCAGCACAATGGAGCGCTGGGTGCCTACTACGGGGAAATCCCCGATGTCGGCGTTTCCAAACTCCATGAAATCGCCGCTCATTTGCGAAGCCATGGCGTCGGACGCTGCCTGCTGACTCTCGTCACCCAGGAGCGTTCCCAACTCGAGCGCGTCGCCTCATTTCTTGGCTCCGTCTTTGATGCCGACCGGGATCTGGCGAGACTGTACTGCGGAATTTTTCATGAGGGCATCTATGTTTCTCCCCGCGACGGCTGGAGAGGAGCCCACGCCAAGTCCTGGATTGAGGCCCCCAATTGGGAGCGTCTCGCCGTGATCGATGAACTCACCGGGGGACGAATCCGCCTGGTCAACGTCGCCCCCGAGGAACCCGGCGGACTGGATTTCATCACCAAAGCCGTGGCGGCCGACAAGACCATTTCCCTCGGGCACTGCTGCCCGACTCCGGAGATTATCGATGAGGCCATCGCCCGCGGAGCCTCGATGGTGACCCATTTCGGAAATGGAGCGGCGGCCCAGATTCACCGTTTCAACAATCCTCTCTGGACCTTTCTGGACCGCGATGAACTCACTCTTGGCTTGATTTGTGATGGGTCCCACCTGCCAGGCTCAGTGGTTCGCACCGCCATGAAATGCAAGGGACGGGAGAAGTGTTTGCCCGTTTCCGATGCCAGCGGATGTTCGGGACTTCCCGCCGGGCCCTATGAAATTCTGGGCGAACGCCTGATCGAGATTACCCCGGAATGCCGGGTTCACATGGCCGGCAATCCAGACATTTTGGCCGGAGGTTGGTTCCAGCAGGACCGCTCGGTGGAGTTTTTGGTCAAGGAAGCCGGGCTGTCATTTCTCGATGCTTGGGACCAATGCAGCCGGGTGCCGGCCCGGGCGATTGGACTTCCCCTCCCCGATTTGGTCGCAGGCGAGGAAGCCAGCTTTGTTCTCGCCCGGTGGGAAAACGGTCTAGTCATCGAACAAAGTGTGCATGCCGGGGTTCCTGCAGCGGGCCCCGCCATTCAAAAAAACTCCTCGAAAAGTGTGGCCTCAGTTCCCCCATCGGCCGCTTTGATTGAAGCTTAACGCGATGATGACATGAGCAGCGCTCCCCGTCCCAACATTCTCGTCATCCTCAGTGACCAATTGCGGCGGCAGGCCCTCGGCGTCCATGGCGACCCGGACGCCAGAACGCCCCACCTGAACCAACTGGCGGCGCAGGGAGTCTATTTTCAGAATGCTTGCGCCACCTCCCCGATTTGCGTGCCCTTCCGGTTCACATTCATGACCGGAGAATCCGCCCACTCCCGGAAAGTACCGGGAATCGAATGGGCCATGTCGCCCGCCGAACGTACCCTGGCCGATGAATTCAACAGCGCCGGATACGACACCATGTACTTCGGAAAATGGCATTTGGATGGAGGCCATGGACGCCTCGGCACGGCGAAGCAAGTCAACCTCACGCGGGTTCCGCGTTCCCGGCAGGGCCGGTGGAAGACCTGGTGCGGGTTCGAATTGCGCAACGACCCCTTCGACACTTGGATCTTTGAAAATGATGATCCCGAACCAAAAAAACTCCCCGGCTACCAGACCGACGCCCTTTTCGATCTTGGGATGCGCCATCTGGAAAATCGTCACGGCACCGATCCATTTTGCGTGGTGATTTCCGTGGAACCTCCGCACGAACCGTTTGTTGCTCCCGAAAAATTGCAAAAGGAATGGGAAGCCCGCTCCATCACGCTCCCTCCCAACTTTGAGGTGGACGACCCGGTCGAACGGGAGCGTATCATTTTAATGAGGAAGCGCTATGCAGCCATGGTGGAAAATCTGGATCAGAATGTTGGTCGCCTGCGTTCGTTTTTGGCGGAGCAGAACCTGGCCGAAAACACCATCGTTGTATTTCTCTCCGATCATGGGGAACTCGGCGGAGCCCATGGCTTGGAGAACAAACAATGGCCCTATGAAGAATCGGTGGGCATCCCGCTCATGGTGTTCGATCCGCGAAATTCAGAGCAGGCCGGAACGGTCCTCCCCGATCCAACCTGTACTGAGGACCTCTTCCCCACCCTGTTGGGTCTGGCCGGATTGAAACCCAAAAACTCACTTCTGGGAACAAATCTGGCCCCCTTGGTTCGTGGTGAAGTGAAGGATCTGGCGCGGGAGGGAGTCCAATTGGAGTTTACGGTCGAACTTCGTCCGGGAATGCCCTTCGCCGACGAACCGTGGCGCGCGTTTCGCAGCCAAAGGTTCAAGTACTGCGTCAAAGGCAACAACATGGGAGCCCGTCCCTGGCAGTTTTTTGATCTCCAGAACGATCCCTACGAAATTTCCAATCTCCTGGAGGACGAGAAATGGGCCCATGAAATTGCCCGCCATCACCGACTCCTTCGAGACCGCATCCTCGAAACCGAGGACCATTTCGTTCTCCTCCCCGCCTTCGGGGAAGCAGGCGCCAATCTCTGGCAGAAAAAGCACCGGACCGGGGTCACCGTCCCATAAGCGCTAACTTGTTTTCATGCCGTACAGGCCCGACAGGGCCAAAAGGAAATTAGCCGGTGGCGCAAGCCACCGGAAACAAACCGAAAAAACGGTTCGCCCCGGCAGGGGCGACGGATCGGGACGCTTCACCAGAGATAGTGCTCATCACAAAGACGGCGAGTCGCGCCAAGACCCACAAGGAGGTGCACATGATCAGAGACGCCACCAACGCTTTCGGGGGCACCGTCTAATTGCCTGACTACTCCGCCAAGAAATCCATGGAGACGTTCACGCCAGTCAGGCGCAATCATGCTGATACGTTCTTTGGTGCTGAAAACGAGATGATAGTGGAGCGAAAGGTGAGTTGAAGGCATATTGAAAGGCAGGATTCCAGCACCCCTGCCGGGGCGCAACCCTTATCGAATCGGCACCCGGTGGTTTGCACCACCGGCTAATTTCCCAAACGCCTTCGGCGCTTCCAAGAAAACAAGTTAGCGCTTATGGATCACCGCTTCGGCGACAATGCTACAGGGTCCCCCTCTAGAGCATTTTACGTTGAAGCATAGCCGCTCTAAGGAAGGCAGGAAAACAGGAAGGGCTATTCAATTTGAAAGCCTGGCCAGTCGTGATTGTCTCCCGATCCGATTCCTGCCTTCTTGCTTTCCTTAGAGATATTTGGCTATTCCGCCACGACCCCAAAACGGCCACACTATTTTTTAAACCGCTCTAGCCGGCCACGGTGAGGCTGGTCAGATTCTTCAGCGAAATTCAAATTCCGCCAAGAGGTCACATTCCTCCAGAGCCTGAAAGAACTCCATCATGCTGCGATAAGCCATGGCAAAGGGTTTACCTTCAGGAAGCGGATTGCGGAAGCACACCGCGGAAGAGAAATAGCCGGGAGTTTCGTCGAAAAAGACCCGCACGGTCCTGACTCCCGCCTCTATAAAACTCCGATCCCCGGTCAGCCGCCAAGCATAGCTAAGGCAGGCCAAGGCCGCATATCCATCGAGAACGCCAGATCGCGGATGCTGGTGTGCTCCCTTGTCCAAACGCTCGTAGTCATAACTAAGTTTGGGACGACCTTCCTCATTCGCTGACAATGCGTCGTCGGGTGGTCCTTGCGCGGATTGCACCGCCAGCCTGACAACCTCCAAGTACCAGGACCGCACCGAAGCCGAATCCCCTTCGTGCTCCACCGCTTCGAGATAGGCCTTACAGCCTAGCAAGAGGCTGGTGTGTCCAAAGCTGAACACGGGAAGATCGGCCGGTAGGGGATCTCCAATGACCCCATCGATGAGCTTGCGGGCGTAGCGCACAAAGCGATCTTCCATCGTGACTTCATAGGCGGAGACCAAAGTGAGGACAGCCCAACCCATCTCACGGTTAATTCCGCCCCCCAACTTCCCAAGCCGGGGATGATCGAAATACCAGATCGTCTTTTCAGCCAGAGCCCGAATCACCTCCAGGGCATCCGAATCTCCGGTCAGCAGGTAATACTGAGCCAGACCCTGGGTCCAAAAATGGGATGGATAGGCACCTCCCGTCGTGTGGTTCACACTATGGGCACCCTGGGCCCGGTGAAGGGCCTCCCAATCATGGAAGCAAAGGAAGTCCACTTCGATGGTGTGGCGGGCGAACCATCCAAGCTGTCGAAAAAGGACCCTGTTTCCAGACCGGAGATATTCCGAGGCCAGAACGTGAACAACGTCGTACTCGTTATTCACATAGACGGGTTGCCGGGCGTCCATATTTCCCGCCGCGGCAGCATTTCGTCCGGAGGTGGTGAAGAGGCCGGGAGGCGCTTCGTGGGATTCTATTTTCCGGGGCACCCGGCCCAAGGGATAGTAGGTCCTTGTGTAGTGGGAATCCGGGGTGTCTCCAAAATGAAAAAACTCCGGCTCGGTTTTCAGAGTGGAGACCTGGGAGACCCAACCTTCAATCCGGGGTCGGAGATCGGGCCGAACGGAGGGCAACCAAGGGAGGTCGAAAAATCCGGTCTCCCGGTAGGGCTTAGGGTCGAGGCGGGCCCGATGGGTGTCCAGCAAGGCGGCCGTCAGGGCCTCAAAGCGGGGCGCATCGGGAGCCTCGCCCAAATCCTCCGCACCAATCGCCAGCCGAATCTGACGCCGCCGGCCCTGCGGCCAACTCACAGGTCCCGCCCAATCCGGCCAGATTCCAATGTGCGCTTTTCCCTCTCTGAGATTTACCCCCTTGGGACGGAGAAAGAGGATGTCCTCCATTTCCATGATCAGGCGTTGCTGGCCATTGTTGATCCAGAAGACGGCCCCCACCTGATCCGGAGGGGGATTCAAATGACGTGGATACTGGTTGTCGTCTTCCAAGGATTCGAAGTTTGCGATTCGGAATGGAAAGCGGTCGCCCTCGACCCGCAGGTCGAGCGGATTGGTGGTCTCAACAGAGCGGCTTTCGGTCAATTCGTAGCCGCAGCGTTTTTGCTGAACCCCCTGCTGCGGCGTTCCGTTTCCCTTCGGCAACCCGAGCACGGTCTCAATCGACTTCATGGCGATCTCAGCCACGCCCGGACAATCGTGAATGACCATGACCGACAACACACAGCCCGGGACCCCGGCGAAAAGATCCCAAGTGATTCGAAAGTGGAGTCCGGATGAACCATCCGGTTCTTGCGCCTCCATCAGCGCGGAAAGGCGGAGCCAATCCCTGCGAAACTCGGTCACGCGTGCGCCCTCAACCACCCGAGCCGGAACTGATTCTCCTCCGGCGGTGCTGAAACTCTGGACAAAATTCTCTGGATCAAAATAGGTCAGTCCTTCCCGGCCGAGACGGTACATCTTCGCGCGCGGGAACCATTCGAGCTGGTGATCAGCAAAGGTAAAAGAAGACCCGGTGGCGGGTGCCTCCACGGAAGCCTTCGAAGCTGGCCGAAGTTCAAGAACCACCTGTCCGGCATAGCGCGGGATCAGTCCCTGCACCATGCGCAGGCTCCCGTCCGGCCAGGAGGCCAGCGGCCACAGCTCCACCACGGCGTCGGGATGTCCCCCCACTCCCGCCTCCAAGGGACCATGAAAGCGCCCCCGGGGCAGCGGGAGCGAAAAAAAAGTCCGGCCATTGAAAAGATCTCCCGGACTGGAGGCAATGTGGAGGTGAAATGTCATCAGGAACCGCATTCAAACCCCGCCCACGGAAACGGATTTTGCAGGAAACCAGAGTCGGGCCACCTTCCGAATCGCGCCACAAACGTCATCCACATAGGCGTCAGACATTTTTTGGCCGATGGGCATGATGACGCAGCGTTCCAGAAGGTCGATCGTCTGCGGACACATGTCCTTGGAATAGGGGGCTACGTTTTCGCGAACATCCGAGCTCCAGGGAAATCCATCTGGAAAGGCGCTGCGCTTTTCCATGATCGTATCCCAATGATAGAAAATGTGGCGATTGGGAATGTCTTTGGAAAAAGTGGTTCCGGCCCGAACCCCCTCCGCCTTCAGGGTCTCCGCAATCGAGAGCGTGGCCGCAGTGTCGGGCATGAAGAAGGCCAGAGAAATGCCGCAATCGCCCTCGCGATCATTGACCGCTTCCATCCGAGCGCCTGGCAAAACTTCGCAGGCCTCCCAGAGGCGGGCTTTGATGGACCGGGTGCGGGCTAGGATCGTATCCCGTTTCTTCAATTGCTCGAAGGCAATGGCACCGTGGACCTCGGACTGGCGGAAGTTTTCCCCTAAAAAGCAGCGAGCCCGCCAGTCCTCCTTGGAGACATCGTCACCGGGCTGGCCTTCCATCCAAAAGGCATAGGCGCAGTCGTGATAGATGGCCGTGCGTTCGGACACCTTGTCATCATTGGTCAAAATCGCCCCCCCCTCTCCGGCCGTGACAATTTTGTAATACTGCAAACTAAAGGCCCCCGCATCGCCGATGGTTCCGAGTGGAACACCGCCAAAATGTCCACCGTTGGCCTGGGCGCAATCCTCGAGAACTTTCAGCTTATGCCGTTTGGCGATTTCCATGATCCGCCCCATGTCACAGGGCACCCCTCGCATATGCACCGGCATGATCACCTTGCTGGCCGGAGTGATCTTCGCCTCCAGGTCGGCCGGATCCATGGTCAGGGACGCGTCCACTTCGACAATGACCGGAAAGGCTCCCACCGCCAGGATCGCCGAGGCCGAAGCAATGTAGGTGTAGGCGGGAACGAGGACCTCATCCCCGTGTTTGATGCCCAGACCAATGAGCGAGGCAATTAATGCAGAGGTGCCGCTGTTAACTGCCAGACAATGTTTGGCACCGGAAAGTTCACAAAAGAGGTCTTCGAACTGGGCCGTTGGCGAAAGCTCTCTGGGCCGACCAAATCGAAAAAGGGTTTTGTTCCTGAGCACGCGGGTGACGGCCTCGATTTCCTCATCCCCAATTTCAGCCGGGCCCAAACTCCAAGTCTCCGGAGGATCGGCCGTGACTTCAGGCGTTCCGCCCTCCAGGGCGAGTTGGCCGCTCTCCGTATCGTTTGCATTTGTCATAAGTCTTCTCCTCCGGGAACGAGCACTTCCCGCATATGCCGGACGCATTTCTGCAAGGCCGGAAGTGGATTGTCGGGGTCTGCCTCGTATTCCAGGACAGAAACGCCATTGAACCCGGAATCCCGGAGAGCCCCGACAAAGCCGGGAAGGTCGAGATTGCCTTCACCAACCGGTACATCCCTCCACTGGGCAGCGGAGTCAAAAACAAAATCCTTAAAATGAACCGCCGAAATCCTGTCGCCAAACCGTTTGACCCATTCGATGGGATTTCCATGCCGCGGTCCCAACTGCATGGCCCAGGCGGTATCAAGGCAGAGTCCGATTTCCGGCCCACCGAGACTGGTCAAATAGTCAATAACCTCAGGCTGCCCGCCAAAAGAAAATCCGCCATGACAATGCAAGCCGACCCGCACATCAAATTCCCGGCACCATTGTCTGACCAAAGGGATGGCCTGGAGATAGGAATCCATCGCCAACTGCCCTGAGATATGCCGGGCGCCTACGAGTCGAGCCGATTCAAAATAGGCTTTCTCTTTGGGATCCCCGACGAACTTCTGGACCCCAAAGGAAGTGATGGCAATTCCGGCCTGCTTAAACTCACCGGCGATCCCGGTGATCTCTTCAGGCCGGGAGAAGTCGGCATGCAGACCGCACAATTCGACTTCCGCAAGACCGAGTTCCAAGATATTCGCGATCAGTTCACTTCGCGATTTGATCCGGCGGAAGCAATAGCTTTGTACACCAAGGGGAAATGAATTTTCGCTCATGAGGCCAAAACTGGTTCTGATTTCAGAGTGCGGTCAAAGTAGGCATTCATGGTCATGAACTCGGCTTTCCCACTTTCTTTGATCCGTTTGAGCAGACGGCGGTGGACCTCATAGCCGGCTCCTTCACTGGCGGCCATCGCCCGCTCGTGACTCACCATGACAAAGGGAAGATCCCGTTGATAGCACCAGTCAAATTCATCGCAGCCGAGCTGAATCATGGATTCGATCTTCTCAGAAAGATTCGGCACCTTGAAGGCGTATTCTCCTCCGGTCATGGGAATCTCATAAATGTCCGTGCCGGGAAAGCGCTCTGCCCGGGCGCTAATGCCTTCCCGAAAATCCAATGGAGCATCCCACTGGCCATTGTTGCGCCGCCAGGAAGTCATGCTGACGATGCGAGCCGAAACCCAGTCAAAACCCAGAGCATCAAGCGCCCGGTAGAGATTTCCATGGAAGGCCCCCCAACCGGGCCGGAAACCCCGTGAGCTGGAGCCAAAGGCCCTCCGCCAAATCTCCTGCCCTTCCTGCAAGGCCCGCTGCATCACCGGAAGTTCGTGAGAAGCCTCGATTTCAAAACGTTTCTCGTCGAAGGAACGACGAACCTCTGGAGACATTTCCAGCATGTCGATGTCGGGTACTCCGCATTCAAATGGTGTGTGCCGGGTCCCATGTTGGTGAAACTCGTGGCCGGCCAGCTCCGCTGCGGCGATTCCGGCCAACAAGTCGGCGTCCTGATCAATCGTTCCCACACTACGAATCGGAACGACAAAAAAGGTTCCGGGAATTTCCAACCCGCCCAAAAAATCCCTCATCCGGGTGAGCGCATCGGCCTGCCCAAAAGTGATGTCATCATTCGTCCACAGGAAGGGGATCGTTTTCATGGTCTGGGATTCAATGAGACGCCGACTTGGCCACGGCAAGAAGTTTCCTGGCATTTTCCACACAAATGGTCTCCTTGGCCGCCGACCCGAGCCCAGCCTTGTCCATGGCCTGTAAGAGCATCTCCGGGTAGCTGCGATAATTTCCACCCTGCATGTCCACCACCGGATTCTTCACCAAGCGGATCGGTGAGTCGGTACCATAAAGCAAACGCTCCGCACCGAGGGCGGCCTCGGCGGTGGCGATCTTATGATGATCGCACCACGACAAACCGGCCCAGACATTTGGGTGATTCTTCGCCAGCCAGATCCCGTCGAAAGCCCCCATGTGGTAGATGACCAGCTGCACCGAGGAATATTTTTCCAGATAGGTCCCGATCAAATTCAAACCGTGGGCGTGACAAAAAACCGGCACCCCAAATTCGCCCGCCAATTCCAAAATAGGGCCGAGAAAATCTTCGGTGGGCTCCCAGCGGTCCATCGGGGGATGGATCTTGATACCGATGAAGCCGCTGTTGAGCGCATCGCTGGCAATCTTTTTCCAGTCCGGGTCGTAGGGCACCACCCAGGCCAGGCCCTTGAGGCGCGGCTCCCGGTCCAGGGCCGCCGCCATCTCGGCATTGCCAAAGGCCATGCCGACCGTTCCCGAGGACAGGGAGGAACACCAGGCCTCTTCCACTCCAGCGACCCACAAGGACTCCAAATGCGACTCGTCCCAGGCCGCATTTAAGAATCGGCCAATATGGACTTCAGTATCAATCACGGCGAAAGAAACTACTTTTTGGAATCCGCCTCTTCGGGAATGAGAAGACGGCCCGGATCGGTGGCAATGTAGGGCGGGATATTGAGGAAGTGACTTCGACTGGCGGTCTCGGCGGCCATGGTCCAAATTTGTCCATCCCCCCCTTCCACCGGAATGGAGAGACACTCCAAGGTGGGATCATTGTCCGAACCGCTGTAATCGGTCCGAACCGTTTCTCCAGGACGAATGACCGAAAACCGTCCATCGGTTTGGACCAGAATGTTCTCGGTCCCCATGGGAACATAAAAATACCCCGGACCATACATCCGAATCAACGGGGCGTGGGCCATACTCATTTCCATCACCGCTTTGAGATTGGCAGGAAAGTGAGGCTTGTAGTCCTCTCCGGCACTGAAAACCAACTTGTATTGGCCGGGGCCGGGGAATTTCACATCCATCTCGAAGGGCTTGGTGGCATAGCGGGATTCGGTTTCATCCACACTGGCTCTGGAGTCCCAGACCTCGGTCTCCTGGGAATCGAAGATCTCCAGTTTGTAGTTCGCTTTGACTCCGGTCATCGGGAGCTTGAACTCTAAAGGAGTGTCTTTTTCCACGAGCACATGCCAAATGGATTCGAAACGGAGAAAGCCTTTCGTCTCCTCCGCCTCGTCATTGATGGATTCCCCGGAGGGCCGCAGGGTGCTGGAAAATTTCCGCAGACGCTTGTCGGCGGGATTGGCCGCCAGGTCTTTTTCGAAAATTGCCATGATTTGCGGATCGGTCAAAACCTCGAAATTCCTCCAGACCGCTTCCAGATCGTTGAAACGCCATCCCTCCCGTAAGGGGCGGATCTTGGTATGCCCGGAATTAACCAACCGGCGTTGCAGGGCATAGGCGTGGACAATATTGCGGCCGCGAATTTGCCAGGTGAATTCCAAGAGCGGCTTCAAAGCGGCGTACATCTTATCCTGATTATCGCTATCCAAGGCCAGTTCCCAGTCCCGATAAAGAATGACGTAATGGAGGTAAGCGGCCAGATCGTTCAATCGCTCCTGAACTCCCTGATCCTCTCCTTTGGCAGTCTCCATGGCTTTGTTCAATTGCTCCAGCCAGTCATGGAGATTTTGGCGGGAAAGGTCCTGGTTTTCCGCAAACATGGCATAAAATGCCTTCATATCTCCGGCGGCCTTGCCGAAAGCACTGATAAAGTAGTCGTCGTAAATGGCGTCAGCATCCGCCTTCACATTCCAAAGCAGTTGGGTGGCAACGTAGGTGGCGGGACCAAAAGTGCCCCAGTTGGCATTGGTTTCCGCGTTGAATGCCCGGGCTCCCCAGTCGTAGTATCGCGGAATATTGTCCTTCACGTAGCTGAAACTGCTGGACTTGCCTCGGCCGGGCAGGCCCCAATCCCAAGCCATCACTCCGAAATAGTCTCGAATTCCGACGGAATCGATTTTCTTCCGCCAGAGGGCGACGAGTTGCTCCAGCGTGTATTGGGTCTTATTGAAACCCATGGCAACCTGAATTTGAACATTCGGCTCTGCATCCACTTTTTCCGGAGGCAGGCGGTGGGATGCATAGGCATAGAACGCCACCACAGCATCAGGGTATTTCTCGCGCAAAGCCCGGGCCACTTTATTGGCAAGATAAAGAACCTGATCGGAACCGTTTCCAAGTTTTTGGCAGTCCTCACAGAAACATTCCACCGAGCCGTCGTTGGGATCCATTGAGACAGTATAGGCATTGGGGTTCGCCTCCTTGTCGGTCGTCAGTTCGGCTAATTTATCTTCAATAAATAGTTCTGCAATCCGAGGGTTGGAATAGCAGAGACTTTGATGGTCGTTCTGAAAGGGCAGGCGGGCACCGTCCTTATCCAGGGCAAAATACTCAGGATGAGCTTCGAACTCGGCCCTATGTCTCCCAACCGTACTCGCATAGGTGTGTCCGACCTTATACTTGGTCACCCCCCCGAGGCGGTTCGCATCACACCAACGATCGTAGGCCGCTTTCAGCTCGTCGGCGATCGGCTCGCCCATATTTCCAATTCCATAGGCATACCAGATTGATCGATAAAAATAGTCCGGGGTGCTGACCGTTTCCTGAGCTGGCAAATGAAGGGTTGCCTGCTTCGGAATGACGGTCCAACGTTCACTGGGAATGAGCCAGCGGCAGCCCAATTGTTCGAGCAGGGCGTAGGTACCATCCTGGAGGGACTTGGGAGAATTTCCCACGATCATCGCGCGTTGTGGCGTTACGTTGATCGCATAGGATTCCAGCGGCAGGGCCTTGAGGACCTCGTTGACTGCGCTCTCCGCTTCCGGCAGGGCCTCCCGCAGGGCGAGAAGGATGCCCCCGCCATTCCAGGCCTCGGTGGAAATCGGTACGGCCGCTCCAGAGATTCGTTCCAAAGTGGCACTAAGAACGTTCGCAGTTGCGGTCAGTTCCTCATTCGCTTCCGGAGCGATGAAAATCTTCGTCTGGGCGGCGCCGTCCTTGGCGACCGGGAATCCCCCTTGGCCGACCGAAGAATCCTGAGCGAAAGCACCGGGAAGAAACGGAAAAACGAGAGCACTGAAGATCGCGAAAAAACCGAAGATTTTCCGAAGGAGAGCAGAAGGGAGTATTGGGGTGGTCATGGTATTGGTAAAACTTAGGATTTGTCGGGTTGGGCGGAAAGTTCGATCAAACGGCAGGAGCGGGCGGGCACTTCAAGGCTCCATTTTCCGCCTTCGACATCAATGCGCCGCATGGTGCCAAGAGCCTCTCCGGTCAGGACATCCGTGGCCGCATATTCGGGATCAAAGAGGCCCCGGACCGAAACCGAGTAGCTTCGCGGCTGGGCGGAAAAATTGAACACCGCCACCAGGCGCTGATTTCCATTGGACTCTCGAAGAAGCTGTACCGCATCATACTCGTATTCCTCGGCGGGCCGCCACATCAGGCGACCGAGCAAATGCGGGGCCACTTCCGTATCGTATTCCCAGTCCACTCCAGGTTCGGGCCGCAGGGTGATTTCGTAGCTGCGATCAATACGGTGCTCCAGATAGGGCTGGACCTTTTGAAGGCTGGCGATGGCGTCCTGACAGGCCAGGAAATACTCTCCGTCGAAACAATCTCCACGAAAGAGCAAGACACCCCGCGCTCCGCCCAACCCGGCGAGTTGAATCAACAGCTTGGTGAAGTCCGGCTTCATCCAGGTTCCGCGGTAGCGGGGGAATTCGCTAATGGTGGTGGCCACCGGAGAAATAATATAAGTGCCCACCTCCCGGCCCGACTGGTGGGCGTAGCCTTGCACGGTGTCGATGATGGGAATGACGGACTTGAGGCCACCCGGAATCTCGTAAAAGTAGCAACTGGCGTAAATCGCATCCGCAAAGGTGGTCAATTCCTCGACGGAATGCCGGGCCTTGACCCGTCCATCATACCAGTAGGAGGGAATATCGGAGGCGGAGGCCAAAGAGTGATATTCCAATTCTGGGTTTTCCGTCTTAATGATCTCCTTGACCTTGGCCAGAAGGTCCCGGTTGCGGCGGCGGCCAAAGTCCGTGTAGGCCTCGGCCAGTTCCCCGCCGGGAGCAATTTGCGCCAGATTTTTAATCTTCAGGCCGGTCTCTTCCTCGAATTTCGCCTGGCATTTTTCATCATAACACCAGACCGGAGCGGTTTCAAAATCAACACAAATGCCGTCAATATCGGTTTGAGCGGCATTTTCCTGGGCCCGTTTGAAGAATTTCCCGAGTTCCGGATGGGTGGGATTTTCCAAAATGGCGATGGGACAAAAATCTTTGAGCATCGGCTTTCCCGACGCATCAATGGCGGCAAATTTGGCCAACTCCTCAGAGACCTTGAACTGGTGACCGAACCAACCGTAGCGCGGATAGACGTGGAACCCGGCTTTCTTCAGTGCCGTGTTCAGCTTCTGGTCCTGGCCGGTAAATAGTTGGTTGAAGCCGGCGGCTCTCGCCGCGGCGATGTATTCCGCTTGGGCGGGATCGGTACTCGGAATTTGTCCTCCCCAAATTCCCAGATCAAATTTGAGAGCATCCCGGTCTTTTAAAGCCTGCAATTCCACATTTCGGATTTGATAGACCGAGTCCCGGTAGGGGACACCATCGATAGTCATCCAAGCGCGCAGTTCCTTCGCTTCAAAGGGTTTGCCTCCGCGCATAAAAAGAGTCACGCCTTGGGCGGGATGGGGGGTTTCAAAATTCAGAAGCCGCGGAATGGGAAACTCATACTGCCGCTTCCCTCCTTTGCTTTCCCCGGCTACGACCACGCCCTTGGCATCGAGCACCTGCAGGTCGGCATCCGTTTCGAGATGGAGAAGGATTTTGCGGGTAATCTTGGTGGCCTGTTCGGCCAGTGGTCCCTCTGTGCCCAGCGGCTTGTCTTTGGGCATAGTCACAAAAAACGACACTTGCAGCGGGGCTCCTTTGATCAGACAGATCCGGTTGTTGAGATTGACTGCCGGCCAGGCATTGACTTCGGCGCCTTCCGTCAATCCATAATAGAGGACCGGCATTTCCCCGCCACCTTCCAACCGGAGGGAAACCGGTTTAGAAAAGCCAAACTTGATCTCGTCGATAGCCACATAGTTCCAGTTCTGAGAGTCTAAGCTGGAACTCCGATTGGAGATGACAAGGGTGTTTTCCCCTTGGCGAAGGACATTTTCAGGAATCTTCAGAGTCTTGGTTTCCCAGCCCAAATAGTAGCGAGCGTTATCGAGATACTGATTGTTGGGAAAAGTCAGATCCTCTGTGATTTTCTGGTCATTCACGGACACTTCCACTTTGTTCTGAGCCTCAAAACCGTCATCCAATCCGGTCAGGTCCAACTGGACGGGGCCTGAGGGAGCCTCTTTCAATTCAAACCGCAGGGTCATGGCGGAATGGGAGGTCCCAACCCCGCTCAAAATGGCTTTCGTCCGTTGAATACCCTGCTTCCCGGGTTTCAGCGAGCCGTCTTCATTTTTTTCCAGAATGCCTTCAAAAGCATCGTGGTAACATCCTTCAAACCAGGAATCGTCGATGGCAATCTCGGTCCCGCTGAAGGCACCGCGTACAGTCGAGGATTCCGTCTCGGCCTTAGCAGGATCTGCATCTTGGCTAAAAAGCTGGCCGGGGTTGAACATGACGACGGCACTGAGAACTGAGGGAAGAAAGAATCGGAAATTCATTTTGTTTCGAAAGTGCTTTATAGCTCACGCGGTGCGCCGTCAACTGATTTTCCACCAAAATTCCGCTAAATGCCAAATATTTTTTTTTCTATACAGGAAAATTGACATCCAACGTCCCGCTATATACCAGATAAGCCACTTGAGATTCTTATGAAATTGGAGACCGAGGACTATCCATCCGTATTTTGGAAATGGAACGACCGCCTCACAGCGAAAAACGTACGCGCCGGTGTCGAAAAATTCAAACGTGATGGGATCCGGAGTTTTCTCATCCATCCCCTCCCCGACCATTTCCGAAAGGAGGATTTTTTCGGAGGGATGACCACCCCTTATCTTTCCGATGCATTTTTCGCCGCCGTCCGCGTCGCGGTGAAGCGCGCGGCGGAGTTGGACCTGCAGGTTTGGCTCTATGATGAAGGGGGCTGGCCGAGCGGACGGGCCGGAGGATTGATCGTCAAAAAATGGCCGCATTTGCGGGCCCGGGTTATGACCCCCGGCGGTCCCGAATTCAGCACTCCGGAGCGAACGGATCTGCTCAATCCGGAAACCACCCGTCGCTTTATTGAACTGACCCACGAACGCTATCGCGAGGTGGTGGGAGAGTATTTCGGATCGGTGATTCCTGGATTTTTTACCGACGAGCCTGATGTGCCCGGCCAGGTCGGTACGGACCGGATTCCATGGACAGCAGACATGGCCGAAGTGTTCAAAGACCGCACCGGAGAGGATCTGGAGCCTCTGCTGCCCTGTCTTTTCGGACGGGGCCGGGATGAAAAGGCCCGCCAGGCCCGCATCCGTTACGTCGATGTTTGGACCTCTCTTTTTGCGGAGCGTTTCTTTGATCCTTTACGGTCCTTTTGCCATCAACATTCCCTGCTCCTCGTCGGGCACCTCCTGGGGGATCAGTCGCTGCGGGGTCATGCCCGATGTGCCGGCGATTTTTTCAAGATCATTCGGAGTTTGGACGAACCGGGAATCGATGTGATTTGGGGCCAGATGGACACCATCCGGTCCGGAGCCTTTTTTCCTTCCTTTGCCTCCTCGGCTCTGCAGCGGCCCGGCCAGAGATGTTGGAGCGAGCCCTTTGCCGCCTTTGGCACCGGACTCACGGTTCAGGAAATGAAGCGTCTTTGTGACCTGCAGCTTTTGCAGGGGATCAACAAGTTCGCCCCGATGTATATTCAGATGTCCCGTCGGGACGGTCGCTGGGTCGGCACCGGGACGCGAGGGCTGGATTTTGCTCCCGATGCCGGCCACTACGCGGACTTGGAGGGCTATCTCGCCGCGAGTGGGCGACGGCTTCGGCAGGGGCAGCTTTTCCGGCCCATCCGGGCCCCCTACCCGATCCGGGAACTCTGGGCCCAATATGGCCGCTCGGCCAGTGATCCGTTCAACCGCCTGGCCAAGACCCTCATTCGCCGAAACATTGGCTTTGTTTTCGATGCCGAAGCCAAGGAAGACCGCATCGAGGTGCTGGCTCGGAAATTCCAGACGCTCTGGCGCTTTCCGCAACGCGTGGAATCATCTCCCAGAGTTCGATGGACAGCCTTGACCACTCCCGATGGCAGACCGGAGCTCTTTTGCGTCAACGCCGGGTCCCGCAGCGGAAAAGTCAGGATGAAACCCGCTGGCATCACCTGGACGCTGGCCCCTGGCGAGTCCCGCTTTCTCTCCCTTGATGACCCGCAGCCCGATCCTGAGCTACGGCAGACGCTGGTGTTGAAGAACTGGGAAATCCGGATGCTCTGCCAATGGAAGTTGCTGGATGGCACGCCGACACCGGTCGAGAAGAATGGCCGGGCCTGGAAAGCCTGCCCTCTCGGATCCTGGAGTTCGATTCTCGGGGCATGGTTTTCGGGTTCGGCCTCCTACCGGACCACCTTCCAGTGGAAAGATGGTGAGCACGCCACCCTGGATCTTGGTCGCGTTCACTTTGCGGCCGAGTGCCGGCTGAACGGAAAATCACTCGGACGCGCCGCCTGGTCTCCGTTCCGATTTTCTCTCGACGCGGCGCTGCGCCAGGGTGCGAACACTCTCGAAGTGACCATCCATGGCAGCCTTGCCAACTTGATGCGGGACCCCTGCACTCGGAAAGAACTGAAAGCGCGCGGTTGGTGGAACGTCTATCTGGATCGCGCCTCAGGTTTGGAGGAGAATCGCCTTGATGCGGGCCTGCATGGTCCGGTTAAAATTCTCCGTCCCATTAGCTCCTGATCATGAAATCCCGTTATGCTTTATCAAAACGCCCGTCTCATCCTCCCCGACTGCATTCTCCAAGGAAATCTGCGCCTCGAAGAAGGAAAAATTATCACCCTCGGGGACACGGTCATCCCCCAAGACGGTGAGCAAACAGTTGATCTCGAAGGCCAGTTTCTCGCTCCCGGCTTCATTGACCTCCATATTCACGGGGCCCTCGAACACCATGCCATGGAGGCGGACCCCGAAGTTTTTGGAAAGATTTGTCGCTTTCATGCCAGTGGGGGAACCACCGCCCTCGCCCTCACCACCATCACGGCCACCCAGGAAAACATTCTCAAGGTTTTGGATGCCGTTCACTCTTTCATCCAACAGCCCTCTCCAGGCGCGGCGGTGCTGGGAGTCCATATTGAGGGTCCCTATTTCTCCCCGGAAAAACCGGGGGCCCACGAGTTGGCTCTCATTCGCCATCCCCGCCGTGAGGAATGGTCCGAGTGGTTGGCGCATCCCGCTCCCATCACCCAGATCACGATTGCGCCCGAACTGCCCGGGGCCCTGGAACTGATCACCGCCCTCAGTGAGGCGGGAATCCGGGGCAGCGCGGGGCACAGTGATGCCTGGGATGAAGATTGTGCAGCGGCGTTTGCCCATGGTCTCCGCCAGGTCACCCATACGTACAATTGCATGTCGGTGGCCCGCCGCCGGGGTCCTTACCGTATCGCCGGACTCCTGGAATTCGCCATGAGCAAACCGGAAATCCTCTGCGAACTGATCGCCGATGGCCGTCATGTTTCTCCCACTCTCATGCGGGCACTTTTCCAAGCCAAAGGACCTGCCGGCATTGCTTTGATCACCGACGCCTGCCCCGGAGCCGGACTCCCCGAAGGCGCATGTTATAACCTCACAAACATCGAATGCCGGGTCCATGATGAGGTCGGTATGACCGCGAATGATACCGTCCTTGCCGGCAGCACCGCCACCATGATTCGCTGCGTCAAAAATATGGTTCAGTTGGTGGGAGCCTCCCTGCCGGAAGCGGTCGGCATGGCCACGAGCAATCCGGCCCGAGCTCTGGGCCTGGAAAATCACAAAGGACGCCTGGCCCAAGTTTCTTATGTCGGGCCTGGAAGGGGCTTAAAACCTAAGGGTTGTCCCAAAGGCACTACAAAATCGTCAAGGTTTGGCGAAGGTTTTGACGGGGAGGAATGCGGATTTCCAGTCGATACGAAGCTTTTTATAGAGGAGGGCTTGTTCGGGGTCGGGCAGGGAGGGCTTGCGGATATGGAGAATGCGGCCATCGGTCAAAGGCAACGAGGTGGTGGCGAGGGAGTGGGTGGAGAGCAGGCGGCGGAGGGTCTCCCAGTCGCGGAGGTCGCTGCTGGCGCGCAAATTTTCGCGCACCCAGGTCAGGAGGTGATAGGCGAGGACCGAGATGAAGATGTGGGCCTCGACGCGGTGTTCGAGCTGGTGGAAGTTGGGACGCAGGCCGAGGGGGCCTTTAAGGCAGGCAAAGCCTTCCTCGGCTTGGAGAAGAACCATGTAGAGGGACCAGGTTTGCGGGGCACTCAGGGATTGGCCGGTCTTGAGCACGTAGTCGCCACAGAGGTCGGTGGCGTGGCGATGTTTGTCATCGTCACGGGTGGCGTGCAAAGTGCCGTCCGCATGGACCAGGGTGTAGAAGCGGGCAACGCGGGGGTGTTTTTTCTGAAGGCGTCCGATTTTGCGCTCGATGGTGAGAGGGTCTTTGAGTCGGCCTAGCTCGATGCGTTCGCGCAGGGCGGCGATGTCGTCCCGGAAGCGGGATTCGGCCCGCGAGAGCATGGCGGTTTCTTTTTCGCGTCGAAGGGCACTGCGGCAGAGGACTAAAAAGCCATCGGGCTCGTCGGGGTCGGCGATGGTTTTGACTTCGACGGGTTCTTTGCTGTCACGTCCGGGCACGAGTTCGAAGCCGTCGGTGGCGAAGTCTTCGGCGTAGCGGGTGCGGCTGCCCCGGGTGATATTGATCAGATAGCCCAGACCGCGTTCTTTGAGCAGAGCGATGTTGGCCTTGGAGGCAAAGCCTGCATCCAGAATGACCACGGGTTTGAGCCCGTTGTCGGGCAGCGCGAGGCGGTCGAGCATGTGGGCCAGAGTGCGACTTTCGCTGATATTGCCCTCGAAGACATCGTGGGCCAGGGCCAGGCCGTGTTCGTCGAAGGCCATGCCGATGGCCACTTGGCGGCAGTCGTTGCGCTTCTGCTTGTTTTTGCCGTGTTGGGCTTTGGGATTCTTTTCGCAGCGCCCCTCGAAGTGGGTGTTGGTCACGTCGTAGAGGACGATGCTGCGCTGTGGACTGAAGAGATCGGCTTCGCGGTGGCGCAAGCCTGTTTCGATCACTTTACGGTGACGGAAAAGGGCGTCGCCAGTGTGGTAGAGGCGGTCTTTCGTGCTCTTGGTTATGCGCAGACCAAGGAGTTCAGGCAACGCCGTC